>ERZ773027.3-NODE-3-length-206459-cov-10.090231_pt1 | contig 206459 bp, 206 predicted proteins | sample MGYA00511032_ERZ773027 | MGnify/ENA primary metagenome ERZ773027 (study PRJEB29015, sample SAMEA2738138) | human oral metagenome | biome: human oral; feature: human-associated habitat; material: saliva | place: China | collected 2190 ... | reverse complement strand
CCTTTTGAATTGACGAAGTGCTAAATAAATCCTTTAAATCGTTATAAATCACATCAGCATCATAATCAAGGTATCTACTACCTAAATCATCACCAATTGTGAGATTGAATGTACCAATCTTATTACCGATTTCGCCTTGTGTGATTTCTACAACTTCACCCTGCTTTAAACTTTCATCAATTTCAGCAATCGTATCGTATGGAATCTCTTCGTTTACAGTTGCAGTTATCTGCCAATAACCAGTTCCACCTGTGGCAGCCATTTCCGCCGCAGCCATAATGTCATGAGTAAAACGTGAGTCCTCTGCTTCGATCGGATAGTCAAATACATATCTATTAGGGTATGCTGTCTTATCGAAACGTTCTCCATCATCAAAATCAACTGGCAAAGCAACGTTACGCTCTGTAAACTCTGTACCATCATCTGTTACGAATGTTACTTCCTTGGCGAACATGTACTTACCCATAGAATAGTCTGGTCCGTAAGTATCAGCAGTTGCTACATTAAGAACATCTAGGTCTTGCCAATTTTTGACGTGCAATGTTTCTCCTGCGTGGTCTCCTTCATATAATACAAAGTCATAGTCTTTATCTAACTTGGTCTTTGTAGAACGACTTTCAAAGATAGATGTATAGTTATTTCTATTAAACTTGTAAGTGCTATGACTCACATTATTTGTAAGCCCTAAACTTGTTCTTGCACCATTTACTGGCTGTGTTGCTAAAAACTCTGTTAATTTCTGACTTTCTTCTGGTGTTAAGTCAGCCTGTGCATGTGCTTTAACTGTATTACCACATAATAATACAGATGACATCAATAATGACGCCCCAATGCCAGCCTTTTTTGTTAAATTCTTCTTTTTCTTTTTCATCTTTTTCTCCTCTTTTCTTAAACAATGTTTATATTGTGACACTTTTTGCTGAATTTCACAAGTATTTTCACTTGCTTTCAAATACCAACACGTTAATCTTCTTGGTTAATGCTGTACAAGCATTTCTCAAGATTGTACTCGTGGTTTCCGTAAAGTAATAACTGTAAACAGTCACTCTATTCCTTTTATTTAATATTTCAATCAAACTAGCTGTACGGTAAGCCATTTCAAATAGTTGAAAGTCTTCTTCGTTTCAATGCAACAAAGATTATCTCAAACACTATAAATTGTATTACTTAACTTCACAATCTTTTTGTATCTAGTCTTGAGATTGTGTTAAGTAAACCTTGTTTAGTCGTATTGGTAAAATCTTCGTGCGATTACATAAGAGGCTGCATCATGCACATTTAACTTCATTTTATTTGTATAACTTGCCTTAGCTATGTTACTTGTGTTATAAGGGTTTACAGTATGTACTAATACCCCTTCTTTTGCTGCCTTACTTAATAAGCAGCGTTTGAATAAACCAAACTTCAAACTGTTAATCATGTTGTTGTATATTTTTGAAGTTGTTTTATTTTGTTTTTTATTTAAATCTAAACCAGTGAGATCTTCAATAACAATATCTTTTCCAACATTGACTGCTTGTGCAACTAACTTGGAAACTAGATCTAACATAGAAGTTTTAGTTTTGGTTGCTTTACCCTTGTGAAGATAGTTGTATCTAGTCAAAGATTGTAGCTTTCCGTTTTGGTTGATCTCGGAAACGGATATAAACCCTTTATTAAAATCAACCCCTAATACTCCATTGGTATTTTGAGTAATATTTAGGGTTCCCCTTCGATACATAATTTGTAAGTACAACACACCATCTTTTTTAATAATACGATAGGTTAAGGGGTTTGACCTTTTCTTTGATAGCGTATTTAAAATATTCACCTTTGCCTTTTTATTTTTTAATACGAATGAACCAAAGATATACTTATCAGATCCAAATACCCATTGGTTGTCTAATCTCAACTTATAATCGAACCTGTTATATTTAGAGTTGAAATAAATTTGAAACTGTTGGTTGCCACAAGTTTCATTTTTGTCCCCAATGTAAACGACTTGGTTATCTCGTTTGGCTAGAAATTTGGTTTTATTCGTTTGCAATAAGTGTCTCGTACCAAACGTTAAGTGGATCTTAAAGCCATTGGATATAAGCTGATTCACTTTATTCAACTTCATTTGAGTCCAAAATAATCGCACTTTTGCTAATTTTCGTCGCTTTAGACGTTTTGAGTTTAAACTAAGCTTTAACTTCTCTATCTTCTTTTGTAAGAAACGTTTACGTTTGCATAAACGATTATATTGATAATGAGATGGTCCTTTTAGCAGTTCGAGTTGTTTTTTGGCGGTTTTTATAATCGCTTTAGCCATACGATTTGTTATCCCAAATTCAAGCATCAGTCTTGTTCGATACTTAGGTTCTGGCTCATCATTCAATTTGTGTCTTAAATGATGTACAGTTCTACGCACTAAGAAGTTAAACAACCTGGAATAATCGTCAAAATAGTTGTAAAGAGAGAGATTGTCTTTTAAATACAGTTTGGACTCTGCAACTAAGGTTATATTGGTCATTTTCGCCTCCTTTCAGTGTTTGGAGTATAGCTCCTTCCTCATTTATAAATTGGTTCACCTCACAATTTGGGTGCGACACTTTTTCAATGAAAATTAAAATGTTTTTTTAGTTGTTTTTAATTTGGTGGTAGTTGCTTAATAACCTCTCTAAATATATTTCAACTTCTTATTTTCAAAATCTCCTGGGAATTTATATGTTCTAATCTCATCATTAACCTTGAGCTGTATCGTATCAGCCTTATAACTCATTACAACGCCAATCTCTTTTCCTTCAATCTGGACTTTCGTTCCAGCCAATTTCTTGGTGATTGCTGGAGAGTATCTCTCCTTGTATCGCTTAATCGTCTGGATCATAAACTCGGATTCTGTTCCATAACACGTGATGAACAAGAAATCCTTTGCACGAGTTGCTGCCACGTAGAGAATTCTTCTTTCCTCTTCTTTTTCGCTCTTTTCGATAGCATTTCTACTTGGTAAGATGCCATCATTTACACCAATCAAGAATACACATTTCCATTCGCATCCCTTTGATCTATGCATCGTAGTAATACAAACACCATTGGAGTCGTTTTTATTGTTTTCTTGTCGGATCATATAGATTACTCTATTTGCATAATCCAACCACTTTCCAACTGTTTCATATTTTAATGCGTCATCTCTTAGCTTTTCGTATTCTGCGATTGTTTCATCAACATCTTCGTTTTTAAACTCTGTGAGATTTTTTAGGTGCTTTCTATATCTTAGTTTTTCTAAGCCATTAAACACTTTTTCGCATGGTGTGTCTCTGTTTATTTCTCCTGGTCCAAACCAATTTATCATATCAAAGATAGCCTTTTCTGCGGTAGCGTATTTCCAAGAATCTGGTTCAGATTTGATATATTGGATCGCATTCAACATTGCATCTGTATTGTATTCGATATCTAAAAATGGAGTCTGCTTTAAGAATCTGTTTGGTCGATTTAAAACATGCAAAAGATTCTTATGAACACTCTTGCCCATTGATAATTCAATATAAGCTTTAATATCCTCGAAAATATAGTTTTCGTATATAGACTTAATCTCTTCTGTTGAATCGTATGGAATTCTAGCCTCTGATAAAGCTTGAACTGGTCCATCTGCTTGTCTATTGTTTCTGACCAAGATTGCCATTTCGTTAAACGCTATACCTTTTGAGTGTAGGTACTTAATTCTGCCTACAAGGTCATGCATCTCTGCCCCTTTGTTTGGGTATGCATTATATTGGATGTGTCCTCTTTCGCCATGCTTTCCACGTTCAGAAATAAAGTCCTTTGGAAAACGCTTCTTGTTCTGTTTGATGATTTCATCACTAAAATTCACGATATTCTGCGTTGAACGATAGTTTGTGGACATTTTAATGACAGTTGCGTCTTTAAAATCCTTGTCGAAGTTCATCATTACACTCGAATTTGCACCTCTAAAGGAATAGATACACTGGTCATCATCACCGACGACACAAATATTTCTCGTTCTCTTGCTGAGGTTGTAGAGGATGTCACGCTGAATTTCGTTTGTATCCTGATACTCGTCAACCATAATGTAATCGAAAACGTTTTGCCACTTCTTTAAAACTTGTGTATTTTCATCCAATAGTCTTTGACACTTTGTTAACATGTCATCGAAATCTATTCTATTCGTTATCTTCTTTTCATTTTCGTAGGCTTTAAATACCTGTAAGAAGAACTCTGTTTCACATGATTTCGCCTTATATGTTTTCATGTTTAGATAACTATTTTTGATTAACGAAATCTCGTTTAAAATGTTTTTCGTGAGTTCCCAAGCGTCTGCTACATTTGGGTTATCCTTAACAAAGTTTAAGATGAAATCACGCTTTTCGTTTTCATCCATGATGTTTTCATTGTCATATCCTAGCTCCTCCTTGAGAATTCTAAAGCATAAGGAGTGAATTGTTGTAAACTCTACACCGCTAATCTTATTCAGTTCCGCCTGATCCTTACCCTTGATCTTGTTGGCGTATCTTGCTTTCATGTCGTCTGCAGCACTTTTTGAGAAAGTTACCATTAAGACTCTTTCTGGCTGTACACCATGCTTTAATATATTTTCGATTCTTCGGATTAAAGTTGTTGTTTTTCCCGAACCAGGACAGGAAATAACCATAACTGGTCCAGATATTTTTTCTATCGCTTCTTCTTGTGAAATGTTCTTTTTAAAGTCTCCCATACTGATCCTTCCTTTCTTTTATCTTGTTTTGTCTTTTCTCATATCGTAAACAGGTACCGCTGTGGCTTGTTCTTTGGCACGTTTTTCTAATTCTTCTGCATAGCGTTTCTCTATACGTTCCAATAGTGGTCCCGCATTTTTTAATAAGTTTTTGTATTTTTCTCTATGCCAATTCTGAATTTCGAATATGCTTGCATCTTTTAGTTCATCTGGCTTTTCTGTAAATTCAACCTCTTCGTAACAGTCCACCATATATTTGCCATTACCAATATGCACTAGATCTGTTGTGAAGTCTGGATATGCCGTCATTTCTGAACCGATTTTTCCCAAATTCTTGTAGTGATTGAACCTTTCTTCAGGCGTTGCAAATTCATATTGCATTTCATTTCCGTATTCTAATAATGAATCTGGGTTCTTTTTTCTATATTCTTGGATTTCTTCAATGTTTGATTTGAGTCCCTTTAATAAGAAGATTCTTGCCAATCTATTTTTTCTCTTTTTGAATAATAGTTCGGTATAATACTGTTCCGAGTCGTGTTTCGTTGGGTCGAGAGTCGGCTTGATAGCTTCTACTTCTTTAAAGTATTCTGCGGATTCTGGGGTTGCTAACATTCTACGCTTTTTTAGTTCAATATCTAACATTTGCTCAAACCGATCTTCCCACATTAGTTCTGATTTCTTAATTCTGTAATCTTTTCCTACTCTGTAAGCATTTTCTAGGTTATAAAGTGTTATATCTATTGTTCTAAATGTGTATATCTTTGTTCCATTTGAGCGTTTAATACCTTCTAAATCCTCCATGTTGATAGGCGGGAAGGCTTTTTCGATAGATATTTTCCCAGATACAATATCTTCATATTTGGGAAGAGGTATAGTTGTTCCGATTGTATTTTTTCTTATCAATTCTTGTTTTCGCTGCCGTTCTTTTTCCTGCCGCTCTTCTTCCATTTTTTCGTACTTTTCTATGGCATCTATATCTTCAATCTTCTTCTTTTTTTCTTGATATATGCCGTTGTTGATTTCTTTTCCAGTGAGATGCTTCATCTCCTTGTTGATCGCACGTTTTAATTCTCCGAATGTAAAATAGTCTTCTGGGAGGTATGTACGGTGGCGTAAAAAGTCATCTAAAAACTTCACTAAATCAGATTTCAGTATATATTCTTTTTTCTCAGACTCTAGTTCTATGTGACGGTCTTTGTATCTCACAATTTTCCCTCCCTTATATTAAAATTATATTCTTTTTAGAAATCATTGTCAATCAATATCATCGTCTTCTTCTTGGATTCTATTGTTGTTCATTTTACCAGTCAATAAGCTTGTTTCTCCTTCGGAGTAAATTGCTGGTTTGTCATCTATATCAATACTTTCTGGTGTTGGATCATCATAAGAAATGTTCGTGTTTAGACTTGGAACAGAAATATTATTCATGTTAATACTTTCTTCTTTATTCACATTGTATTCGTCTAAAAAGTCATCTTCTAATTCTTCAGACTCATCTACGTAACCATATTCGGAATCGTCATCCATTGGCTCTTCCTGGGCTCTTCTAGGTTTGTTTTCGGATGTTTTTCCTGCCTTTGATGTATTCCATCTGGTGAAGCCAAATAGACCTGCTATCACTACTGCAATAAGGGCTAGTCCACCAATTGGTAGTGGAGCCTCATCTTCTTCTTCGGCAGTGCTACTATTTTTGCCTTGTTCCGCTTTTTGGTTGTTATTTTCTTTCTGGTCTTCCTGGGCAACAATGTCCTCTTTACTTCCAGCGTAATCTTTCTTTGTGAAAGTGACTGGAATAGATGTTTGCACGGACCATTTTCCGTCCATTGCAGTAGCGAAATCAATCTGCAGATAATTATCTGTCCATGTGAGTGTTGCGTTTAGACTTGTAGCTTTGTCCTTCATGACAACAGATGCTTTGCTGATAGGCAAAGAGTCTCCATTTGGAGCTAGCAATACAATTCTTGATGGAACATCCGTTTTTCCATCTCCATCCTCATCTGTGACAAATCTAACAATCAATGACACTGGCTTTAATGCATCGTATTCCAGTGTATACTCAGTTGCCTTTGCCAAGATTGCGGCATCGCTATCTTTTGTGGTCTGAGAATCAGCCTGGGCTGTAGTGTTAGTCGTTGGTTCATTTGATTTCTGGTTTGATTTCTGTTGCTCTTCCAACTGTTCTGCAATTGACTTATGTTCTCCAGTTGCTGTCTCATTTTTTACATTTGCTAACGTTTCTAGCTTGCTGTAATTTTTGATTGATAATTTATCTGCCATTGAGAATTTCTGATATTCAACCATCAGGTTTGACACCTTCTGTTTTTGTTCGATTGTGAGCGTGTTTGGATCATCTGGCAAAGAGTCGACTTCCTGTTCAAACTGCTCTACTGTTATTGCTGCATCTTCTGCCACAACAGGAGTAAATGTCATTAACGGTGTTGCCGACATCGTGATGCCCATTGCTAATAGCGATGTTTTAATAAAACTGTTTTTCATAAAATTTGCCCTTTCTACTTATACTTGTATATTATGCCATTTTTCATAGATAAAAGATCCAGCTTTTATACTGGATCCTATTTTGTTATTAGTATTTAGTTCTTGTTCGTTTTTCTAGCTTGACACTCCATACGACTAAAGTCGTGGGATTCTTGCTTCAAGGACCACTACATTGCTACGAGAGCTTTAGTTTTACACGGTCTCCACAAGCATAAATTCCCGTATGCCCTACGGTATTTTGCTTATGCTTAGGCTATGGATAGCCCTTTATTTAATATGTTTATACTTGCATTAGTCTCTATATTGCTACCATACCATATAGCCTTGTATTTAAGCATGGTGAAGAAACTGCTCCACGATACACTCGCTATGGTTTTAGTGAGTTTGTGATTGCGTATCATTCCCTTAACATTGAGGTCTTCTACGCAGATAGTTTGGTTTTCACTAACAAGTATAGTTGACTGTTTCTGAAGGAAATCATTACGCTGATTGGTTATTTTTTCGTAGATTTTAGCTACACGGATCCGTTGTTTATTGCGGTTATTAGATCCTTTTTGCTTGCGTGACAATCTGCGTTGTTCACGAGCAAGTTTATGCATAGACTTTTCAAGATGTTTAGGGGTATTTACGCCATTGCCATTACTATCGGAGTAAAACCCTTTAATACCTACATTTATGCCTATTACGCCACCGTTATTAAAGCGAGGTTCTGGATTAAAATCTACATTAAGAACTACAAAGTACTTACCCGTAGGAGTTCTTTTGATTGTGACATTGTTAATGTGTCCTACTTCCATAGATTGTTTGATTTTTACATATCCAAGTTTAGGAAGTTTGATATGTTTATCCACAATACGAATATTATTGTCTTGATTGATAGTTCTATAGGACTGGTGGTTGTTACCCTTACTCTTAAAACGAGGATATCCTGTACGTTTCTCAAAGAAATTTTTGAATCCACGATCTAGGTCTCTGAGGGACTGTTGTAAAGCGATAGAATCTACTTCTTTAAGGAACGCAAAATCATCCTGCTTTTTAAGCTCAGTAAGCATACTAGAAGTTTGTGCATATCCGACCCCCTTTTGCCCACTGGCAAATGCATCGTTGCGTGTGGCAAGACCTTTATTATAGATCAATCTGCAGCATCCAAACGTCCGATTTATTAAATCTTGTTGATCTTTATTAGGATATGCCCTAAATTTAATACTTTTATTCATTTGGACCCCCTTTTCTTTCTGCTAATTAACTATACACTCAGCTTCATCTGTAAGTGTAACATCTTTACTCTCATCTTCTCTATAATGCACTTTTACTTCGCCAACAACATGCAACTTATCGCCTTGCTTGACTTCAGTATCTAAGTTGATAGTCGCTACACCAAAAATCATGTCATAGTCATCTTCTTTTAGGAATCTATACACATCATAAGCATCGACAATCTCATACCCAAGCATCTCATCATTTTCGTTGTATACTTTCAAAACTAAATGACCAATACTTGGAAATTCTCCTACTCGTACATCTTTATTTTGAAAACGATAACTGACCTCTAGTTTTTTATGATTTGTCGGACCGACATAAGGGAATCTCAACTCTGCGATATATTGTGGACCCTTCTTTGTTATACCACAACCTGCAAGTGTTGCTATACATAGTAATGCACAAATCAATTTTTTATTTTATTTAACATCATATTTCCTACTTAAATATAACCTTTCTTTCTGTGAACTACTCCTACATGTTTGGTAGATTTAGTCGTTTTATTTAACTCTATATTCTATCTCATCAGTGAGCGTGGTGTTTTTACTCTCATCATCTGCATAGAAAACATTTGCCTCGCCAACGATACGAAGTTTATCCCCACGTTTAACTTCAACATCTAAAGGAATCTCTGTTCTACCAAGTATCATGTCGTAGTCACCATCTTTTAAATAATCGTTACTATCCTTTGCCATGATAATTTGATAACCAACGACAGTATCACCTTTATAAACTGTTAAATGAAGGAAACTTATCGTTGGGAAATCACCCTCTTTCGACAATGTATTCTGGAATTGATAACTAATCGTCAATTCTTTATTAAGCAGTGTTGACGCATCAACGTACGGATTGCTTACTTCTGCCACATATTGTTTAGGCTTTTCTTTATTACTGCAGCCTGCAAGTGTTACTAAGCACACTAATATACATAACAATTTTCTCATTTTATCTCCTCTACTCAAATACGACCTTATTCTCTACGAATAAGTCAGAATTTTTAATATTTTCTGCTGTTACAGAACCTGTCTTTACATGCACCTTTAAATCAGGGCTGCAAGACTTTTGCAGACAGAATAAGCTAGAAAGTTTAGAAACATTTTCTGGTAAATAGATGTCTTTTAAATTTTCTCCGCTAAATACCCATGCCTCAATCTTTTCAAGAGACTCTGGTAATACAACCTTTTCTAATGATGGCAATGAAAGTATTGAATCTTCACAAAGAACAGCTAACGACTTACCAAACTCAATGTATTTTAATTTTGGGTTGTTAGACAAGGCGGATTCTCTGACAGATACTAAACTGTCAGGGAGTACGATTGCCTCTACATTAGGTAATTCGGACAGAGAGTGTGGGTTAATCATCTTCACTGGTCTGCCGTTAATCTTGGAAGGCACATGTACCACCCTTGATTCTGAAGTACAACCTGTAATGTTGTAGCTGTTGGTGTACTCGTTCCACTGGTAGGTGAAATAGTTTTTACTTGTTTCTGGGAAATTTCTGAAATTCCCCTCTGCAATTTCAACACCAGTTAAATCTGGTTCAAGCTTCTTTTCTTCTGGTTCTTCTTTCGGTTCTATATAGAGTTTCGCACCAGTTTCGGTTGTCTTGTATTCACCTTCTCCATCATTCTGTACTCCATCCTTTTTGGAACTGTTTTCTGTTTGTTGTGTTGTAGTGTTTGATTCTGTTTGAGAATCGTTCTTTTTGGAAGAACATCCAATAGTAAACGCCATTAAGGACGCTAGCCCAATCTTGATTAGTTTGTTCACTTGGCAAATCCCTCTCGCTTATGATTCTTGTCGTAGAAACCCGCTAATTTCTCTGCGATTGAAAGCGTCATATTGTCTAAAGAATACTTACTGTTACGGTATTTTGACAATGAGGAAATCTGGATTCCTGTCTCCTTTGCAATCTCGTAAGAGCTAATTCCGCTCTCTAATACCTTTGTTACTTTTTCTCTGATCTTTTCCATTGTTGTTTTTTCCTTTCTTTAGTTTGTTCCCGTGGATCCAAAGCCACCACGGTTTTTGTTGCCAAGGTGTTTGACTTCGACGAGGTGAATGTCTGGCTGATTCTTTGTTATTCTAAACTGGCAGATTCTGTCACCCTTCTTGATTACAGAGCCCTCTTTACGAAGGCACAGCACTGGCATTCTCCAAATATCATTGTCGCCACAATAGCTACAATCAATAATTCCCATACTATTCGTCTGTACAATTCCCCACTTCTTGAATGTGGATGATCTAGGAACCATGTGGGCTTCGTAGCCTTCTGGCAACTGAATAGACACGCCCAGGCTAATAAGTGCAGACTCCATAAATTCTAGGTGGACATCCTCTGCTGCACGCAGATCGATCCAATCTCCACCTTCAATCTCTGTGATGTGTTCGATATCATCGTGATACTTTACTAAAATTGTTACTTCTTCCATTTTTATATCCTTTCTTTAGTCCTTTGATATGATTACGATTTTTACCGTCTTTTGAAACTGCTAATGCCAAGGTATCTCTTTTCGATAGCATCTCGAAATTCAGAATTTACCCATTCTTCATCGTAGCCCAGTGCTATCAATGAAACTCTAACAGCTTTTATATAGCGAGGATACCCATTGGAATTATGGATTTCATTATACAATTCTGACCTTCCAATATCCTCGATAAATTTATTCATTTCATCTTTATTCATAATAACTTTGCGATTTTTGGTCTCTGTCATTTTTAGTCCTTTCTTCTAGTTTTGTAATGTGATTACTATTTTTATCCGTTTAAAGCCTACTTCTTTATCAATTTCTTCTTCTACAATATATTCTGTATTTTTTACTTCCTTCTGTAGTAACTCTGCGTTGCTATCTCCTAGTTCCTTTTTGATTTCTGTTTCATCGAATCCCCTATGTGTATAGAGTGGTAATAATGACTGGAAAGATCCTCTTTCGTTATTATGGTTTACATCTTCTAATATTACCTTCCCGTCTATCACAACGAAAAGTTTATTTTGTTTTACGCAATTGATATTTTTAATTTTCTTTAGAAATTTTCCGATTTCTTCCAACTCCTTTTCTAGTGTCATAACATTTCTCTCTTTCTATATCTATTATATTCTAAAAAGAAAACAAAAGCAAGTGGTTTGGGAAAATAAAAAAGGCTGCATAAGCAACCTCTTTTTTTATTCTTCACCAAATACTTCTTTCCACGATAGGAAGCCGCCTTCTTTACATCTTTCCGTCTCTACCCACCATAATCTTTCATATCGGGCGTAGTCGTCATCCAATTGTGAACGGTACAAGCGTTTTCCGTTTTTCTCCTTGATAAATTTCATAAGCGGATTTTCGTCTGTAAAAGAGAAACTTCCATCGTCATAAACGTTATCAAGAATGTCTTCTTCGCATTCGTTAATGTCTGTAAACTTTGCGTTGTACACTTTACCATCCAGATATTCCTGAAATACAGTTAAATCTTCGTCTACTAAATCAACGAACTCGCTTTCTTCCATTTTTTCTGTCGTAAATGCAAAGCCGAGAACCTTTACTTCAGGTTTTTCTGGTGATTTCGCTACCCGTAACTTTCCTGAGAATTCTGCAAAAGAAACGATTTGGAAATTTTCTGCGTCTTTTGGCAGTTCACGACCCATCATTTCGAAGTGATTTGAGATAAAAACAATGTTGTTGTCTTCTCTGCAATGTAATGGGCAGAACTCGACAAAGTTTGCCATTGGATTGATTGGTGTTTCTTCCTTTTTAATGATTAGAACTTGCCCCTCTTGATTAACATAGCACTTTTCCATATTTATTTTCCTCCTTACTTGTAACGTCTCTTGTTTTGTTCCCTTGTTTCTTCAAAACTTAGATACTTATCTTGCTTCTTGATTTCCTTTTCAACTGCGATCGCCCATTTATTTGAAGTCAAACCAAGTTGTCCAAATATATCGCTTTGCAATTCGTAATACTGCACTCGATCTTTGCCTCTTGGTAATGCCTTCATGAGATCGTAGTAACCGCTGGCATTGTAAATATCTCCCATGGATTCTTCATACCCATCTGGGAACTCTACAGTTGCTGCAAATACAGAACCATTGCAATAGTCTGTGAACATCTCGAGTTGTCCGTTTACCAATTTGTAGAATGCTTCCTTATCTTCTACAACAAGAGAATCATCCGACTTCTTGAGATATGCAAATCCCGCAAACGCTCCGTTATTAGCTGTTGAAAACATCACTGAGCTGTGTTCAAAAATAAAGATTGGGGCTGCCCAATATTCGCTTTCGGAATTGATTCTGTCGAAAAACTTTATGATTCCTGAAAAGCTCTTTTGGTCTTCGTATTTTTCGATAATACTATCATACCCATCGAGTTCTTTTTCATACTTCTCTTGTTCTTCTTCCGAAGTTTGAAGATTAGGATACAATAACTCGTCTAAACCAGAGTATTTCTGGTCTTCCGTCATCGTATAACTGCAGCATGATGCAAATCTAACTGGAAGGCAATACTCTTCCAGTGGGTTAGTGGCGAATTGGTCGCACACGACTTCTAAAATCTCGTTGTTCTTGTTAATGTAAACTGTCATATTTTATTTTCCTCCTTAGCCATTTTGGCTCTTATATATATAAAAACCTTAATCGGCAATGTTCTCCATAACATCAGATTAAAGTACATCACTATTATGTGATATAAGGGAAAATAAAAAAGGTCGCTACAATAATAACGACCGTAAAGAGAGATAATACCTTGGGAGTTTCACCCAAAGCTAGAGAGTTACATTGGGGTTTCCAATGTTTTTCATACCTTTGACAACTTAAAACTATACAGCACAGAGGGCTTCCCCTTACTTACAACACTACTACGGATTGAGCCATACAGAATAATAACCTGAGCCTGAAGATGTACGGTCTTCGACTTTTATTACCAGTCCCCGAAGGGACCCAAGCTGCAACAGGATTGATACCTGCCATGTTCACCAACCATTCAGTCAAAAATAGAGTTTTTCGCATTCTACTTGTGCGGATCTTTCCAGTCTAGTTTAGAACTGAACACGCTTTGGCTACTTACACCAACTTTCTGACGATTTATTTCGTACGCATTTCTACATACGTTTTCTTGTGTTCTGCCACCTTGATTCGAATTTCCTACTTACTGCATGGTTTTCGACGCCATCAGGTTTTAGGATTCTAGGGCAATGCTATTCACATCACCTTTCAATTACGATTGGCACGCCTATGTTGTGCTGTATCCTCATAGTACCTAGCACTAGATCCTTGATACTCCCACCTCTGTTTCGAGCGAAGAAGCTGTCTATACACTTCAATATATAGTATAGCCAATGGTTGACTTAAAGTATCCTTTAAGCTGAGCCACATCATTCAGACCTATCCCAGAGCCATGGTCTTGGCTTTCGATTTCTCACACTGGGTTCAGTGCTGCATAGTTTCAAGTTGTCAAAGAGCCTTAGCAATTGGTAGTGACAGGATAAAGTAAATCGCTGGCTGTCACTCCAAATTTCCGTCCACGTTGTGTGGTATCGGTGCTACATCTATGATATTAACATGATGTTATTTTGTTGTCAATACATTTTTAGAAATTATTTTAAATATTTTCTTTGATGCTTAAATTCTGATATTGATGTGAAGTTTGACGCCATATCTCTAGCCTTCATGTCTTTTCTCGCCTTTTCTTCTAATTGAGCTTCTTTCTGTGTTAAGGATCTATCTAGGTGATCTACCAATTCTGATAGTCGAAAGCCCTGTCTTTCTAATATATTCTTCTTTAATTCTTCTAAATATGGATGTAATTCTTTTGGGCACGTTTCTTTAATAACTTCGATCTCCCTACATACGCCAATTTTGCTAAAATATTCTCTCATTTTATTTCCTTCCTTTCTTATATTCTTTAAAGTGAGTATGCATTCTTGACGATCTCACAAATTTCGTCAAACTGATCTGCCACTGCGAGTGCTTCTTTAATATTTTCCTCTGTGACTTCTTTATAACAGCCGTTTAACAAGAATACTGCACGCCCCTTATAGATTATATCCACGGTACTGCGTGTGTAACTGCCAAACGAAGAAAATTTGACGGTAATGGACAAATCGGTACTAGGGGTAAACTTGAATGTTTGAGGATGGTTGATCTCAACATTACTGTATGGTAATAATCTTACTGATGAACCACTTTTGAGTTGTTCGTTAATCATAGGTAAAAGTAATTCTAAAAGTGTATTAGTATTTACGTTTTTCAATGCTAGTCTATATCTACCAAGTCTACCTCCACCATACAACTGGATTAGTCTCTTTTCGTAAAGATTCTCACCTCTGTTGTTTTCCTTGTATTTGCTTGGCAAATTAGACATTCTTTCAATATTATATCTAATCTTGAATGTGTAAAGCAATTTGCCTTCTGGATTGAATGCATGCACCACTGTTTCACATCTACCTTCTCCAAGACCTTTATATACCTTAGATGTTTTGTTGATTGCGTTCAAAGTGTCGACAAGAGTTTTTCCTGTGAATCCGTGATATTTTATAAGTCTTTTTCTTATATTATGCATAACATCATTCTTTGTGCCATAGAACTCGTCAAATGCTTTATCATGCAAATCAGTATCTATCACTACGCTTGTATTCTTGACGAATAGTTGGACGCTACATATCTTACTCAGTTTTTTCATTTTTTTCTCTCCTTTTATATACCTTTATTATATGCTACAAAGAAAATAATGTCAAATAAAAAAGTCAGTTATTAAACTGACCCTTTGGTTAGTATGTCCAATATGATAAGTATACATTTTCGCCAGAATAATCTTCACACGTATACATACAAATCGGACCTGCTGGATTGCTAGAATAGTATTCTCCGTTAGATTTTGTAACGGTACCATAGTTATGTGCATTCCAGTCTTCCGAAACTTTATATAGTGTAACTACGGATCCATCTGGTTTATACCAAGTTGCCGTTGAGGCATACTCGATTGCTGTAAATCCAAGATTCCAGTGGGCTCCAAAAATCAGTGGATAGCCTTCTCCGACCCAACAATCACCTCTATCTACAATATCCTGAAAGCCTCTGCTTTCTAATACCCATGATGTGCCACCTACATACAATCTTCCATAATTGCCCATTGTCATTGCTGGAGGGCTATAAGTGTAGTCTGAAGCCGTGTACCGTAACGAGTAAACTTATATAAGCTTACAAGATTGATTATAGAGATATATAAATCATTGATTTATACTAGAATTATTTCAAATTCTATACGGTATCTCTTTTTAGATAACAACAATATTATTCGTTTCGACCATTGCCACACAACAATAATATTACTGTTACGTTTGTTGTTTTTAAACTTCCCATATAGTGATGTATGTTCTATATCTAGTTAGGACATCCATTTGTACAGGAATTTTTTTCTAATGTTTATATTTATACAACATCCTTAATATTCATTCCTCTTCTAGCAATAACAAATGCTGCTCCTGTATGAACATTAAGTTTCATTTTATCGCAAAACTTATTTTTAGCGATCCAGCTAGTCCAAGCTGGATGCACCTTGATCAATCCTACATTTCTTTTATTACATATTTGTTCAATTTTATCTAAAAACATTCTATAAGCTAAGCTGTGTAGCATTTTGTTATACTTCCTTCCTTCTCTAGACTCACCTTTTATAGCTTTAGATTTTGTCTTTAAGAAGTTTAGATCTTCTACTATGACATCTTTTCCAGTCTTTAATGCTAATTCTGTCAGTTTATTTATTATTGACAACAAGTCATTTTTGGTTTTATTTCCACTTCCAAATCTGTATGTCATTTTATCTATACCAATTAAATGACCATATTTATTTGTCTGGGAGATGGCAACAAAGCCCTTATTAAAATCAATTCCGATTACTCCTTGAGTATTATTTGTTAGACTCAAATTGCAATTATTGATTTCAAATATACATTGCAAATAATACTTATTGTTTCTTTGTATGATTCGATATGTTAGTGGAGAATTTTTAGATTGTAGTATTTCTTTCAATAATTTTTTATGATTATTGAAGAAACACTTTCCATAAACATAACGTTCTTCTCCTTTTATGTTTTTGTATTTGAAATCTTTTCTGACTTTCATAATAAACTGGTTTGTTTTAGGCACATACTTTAATTGGAAAGTTTGATTGCAGCCTGGTTCTTCTTTGCTGCCCAGAAAAACCATCCAGTTATCTCTTTTATTTAGAAATTCTTCCAAACTTTGTTTGAGCAACTTTTTCGTTCCGAATGTTATTTTGAAACTGTTGGTTTCAAGCTGATGATTTAAAGATCTGATCTTATTGACTAATTTATCTTTTCTTATTTTCAAGAAAGCGACTTTAGTTTTAAGGTTTCTATATTTTGTTAGATCTTTTATATCATTTTCTCTAGCCTTTAGTTTTAAATCCAACAACATTGGGGTTAGTTTTTCTAGTTTTTTAGATATTCTTTCCAACCTATACTGGCTTTGCTTAACTTCTGTTTTCTTTAACTCCTTTATAGAGTTAATTCTTCCCTGAACTGTTTTTATAATAGAATTAGCAGTTCTTTTGCTAATATTATACTTACTCTGTAGTTCAGTATTTAAGAAATTTTCTTTTATTTCAGGATTGTTTCTGATTATATAGTAAACTTTTCTTAGAATATAGTTGTATTGTTCTTTGACTTCATCAAAATACGCAATTACATCTTCATTGTTTTTACTATATAACCTAGTTTCTGTTGTATATTTCAATATATCTGTATCCTTTCTACAGATATATTATAACATAGAATAACAAATCAATCTTGTATTCATATAAGTTTAACTCTTATTCACCTTAACTCGCAATTTTTAAAGTAGTCTTGCCATCGCTGGTAGACCTCTATACCTTTCGGTATAGCGTAGACTATTTGTTCATCTTAACCATTATTGTTAAGATGTAGATATTTTTCTTCTATCTGTTTATAAAGCCATGTCTCACATAATTATTTCTAATTATCTTATAAACGCATGATAGTTTTACTTTCCCGCTATTTTGTGCGGTTATCCTTATTTACAGGGGTGGCACAACCACCTAGTCGTTGAACCTTCTCTACTAACTGGTAATAAAGATTGGTAACTTAACTGCTATTAGAATAGTTAAATGCTATTTCATTGATTTTTTACATTTAACGTAACATTAGGACCATATATACAATTAGATGTCACATCTCAATAACTAATTGTGTATACAGCTTTTATTTCACCATAGTCCATTTCTTCTTATTTTTTCCGCTTTCGCAACGTTCGCACCTGCCGTTTCCAGCTATGCTGTAGTTAAGAAGAACTTTAAGCTTTCCAAGTTTTAAATCCAAGCATTTACTATATTTCTATAGTAAAGGGGTTTTACATCGAGTTCATAGTTTTTGTTTTTATAAAAAGTTATATAAATACACAACTTTTTATAACTTTTGTAAAACTATTGTTTTACCCTGAGTAGTTATTCGAATAGTTATAATTGTTATAGTTATTGTAAGAACTTTGTGCCGCTAGTGCTGCTTGACGTGCAGCTTCTTCGGCTTCCGCTTGTTCTTGAGCGATACGCTCCTGTTCAATACGCTCTTCGCCTGCCTTCACATCACTCTCGATGTCCTTGCAGGCGTTTTTCATTTCCGTACTATTGTTTAACGAAACGATAGTCGGTACATCTGTAATAAAGCTTGTTGTATTTGATGCTGCTTTGATTGCGTCTAAACGCATATTTGGGTTAAAAAACAGTAGAATGGAAACTAATAATTTTGCAAACATATCCTTAAATCACTTTGCAAACAAATATGTTGTATTTCCTTCTACAAGGCTTAGTGTTTCTCCTTCAACCTTGAATTTTAATCTTGCTGTCTCATCTTCCCATGTGTCATCTTTTTCGTTGTAGTGGTATCCAGTAGTTCCTTTATCTGCACCATCTACAGTCATTGAAACTTCCTTCTCTGTGAATGTGAAGCCTAACAAGTTCTTCTTGTACGCTTCTTCTTGGAGAATTGTCTTTAACTCTTCCAAAGTGTATGTCTTGTCATTCACCTTAACAGAGTTTAACTTCCATTCTCCGATCAATACCTTCTTCTGTTGATCTTGGGCGTTTTCCTCTTTCTTTTCTTCGGATTTCTCTTCAGACTTGTCTTCAGATTTTTCGTCCTTCTTTTCTGCTACATCCTCTTTCTTTTCTTTGTCCGCTGATTCGGTTGTAGTCTTTTCTAAGCTGGTATCAGTTTTCTTCTGCACATCTTCTTTTGTAGAAGGCTGTGTTGAAGTGGAATTTGTTGCCCCACACCCAGCTAGTACAGTGGCAACCATCGTTCCTAAAAGCATTTTTTTGAGATTCATCATTGTTTTCTTTCTATACATCCTTTCTCATGTATATATTATGTTATTTTTTTACAGAAATTGGCATGAAAAAATCCCTGTTTTTTACAAAATTTACAGGGAATTTTCGTCAGATGTCTTTTTAAACACCAGTATGCCTAATACAAACACAATTATACTTCCGAATATATATGTATGCATGTTTGAACTAACACCTGTTCCGATCTCATTCTTATTCTTATTTGGAATATTATTTGGAGATTCGGAAGGATTTTCTTTATCCTTCTTAAACTCAACCTTTGTATACTTCTGAGCATCATTATTTTTAGATAGGACGGCTTCTGCAACCATTTCTCCAGAATCATTATTTAGAACCATTACCTGTAGGTGATATTTATTTTTAGCATCATCCATGCGGTAGATCTTATATTCGTAGTTTCCTAATTGTGTATAGGATAGCTCGATTTCGTTTTTGATTTCTAAATTTAATCCTTCGCCTTCTAAGATTACGTCATCATAATCAGATTCAACGGGAATTTTAATAGTGACTCCCTGGTTATCTGCTAACACTGGGGTAGCAACTGAAAACAAAATTCCAAATGTGATCAAAAGCTTGCCTAATAAATTTTTTATCATTTCTCTACCTCATTTTTGTATTCTTCCTTTGTTATTTCCTGCATTTTGCCTAGTAAAACACATCGATATAATGTATTAGGTGTTTTACAAGTTGTTAATGCAATCAGTTTGTCTTCTTCTGTGTATCCTCTTGATTCATTCTTGGTGTCCAAAGAGAATATTGTTTCATCGGTTGCTTCTGTGACTTCGTATTTGATAAAGTCTATTTTATATACATGTTCTTTTGTTAAAACGTATCCGACTTTATGGTTTTTTAAATATGCTGTATCTCCATACTTATCCAATGCCCCAAACATATAGCCTTTGTCCATATGATGTCCATAGAGGATATTATAGCTATCTGTGAAATCTTTCTTATTCTTAAAATCTAAGAAGACTGAGCCTGCAAGAGAGTATTTCCCGTTGTAATCTTTGTTAATGTACTCTAGGTTGTCTTCTCCCTGCATGATTGGGTAATTCATGTTTGTATCTGGCACGTACAACCAAGCAGTAGCTAGTGGAGCATCTTCAAATGTGATTTCTTTTTCGGATACTTTTGGGAGATACCCCACTTTTTGTTGTGCCTCTACTTGATGATAGATATTGTAGTTATCAAGCATAGAATATCCACCAATAAGCATGCATACGATACAAACGAGAAGAATAGCATTATCATAGGCATTATTTAGGTGTCTAAATATCTTATTGATGGATCTTCTCATAGTTATTCTGCTTCTACTTCTCTCTTCTTCTTGATGATCATGAATGCTACTACGCCACCAGCTAGAACTGTAGCTACAGCAGCCTTATTGTTGATCAAGATACCTGTAGGGATAACGCCTGACTTATCATTTGTATAACCAGTCTTGATCTTATCTGAAGCACCTAATGTACCAGCTGTTTCACCTTCTGCTACACCAGCAATCTTCGCTGTCGATTTGTATCCGTCAGCATCTTCAGTAACGGTGTATTCTGCACCATTGATCAGTGATACCATCTTAACGGATTCGCCATCTGCTAGCTTGAATGTTGCAGTACCATTACCGTCGCCATCTGTAACAAGTGTTGTGTCGCCTAATGTATATGTAAAATTAGGGATAGCCTTCTTGATTTCAAGTGTGAATGTGAATTTTTTGCTCTTATCACCCTGGTTTCCAGTAACCTTCTTCATGATTGTGATTTCATCATCTGCTGATAACTTACCAGAGAATCCATCAACCTTATCATCAAGAGTATATTGTCCATCGCCAGTTGCTTCTAATGCTGGGGCGTCTGTGCCTGTGTGTAGTAATGTTGCTGCAACCTTTAATGTGCCACCGTCATCTACTACATATACGTCTAATGTACGTGTATTACCACTATCTACGACAGCGACGTTATCTTTTCCGCCTACTGTGTAACCGCCAGTGATAATGTAGCGATAAATTCCTGGCTCTGTATAAGTACATGGGCTAAGATCGATTGTTCCTTCTGTACCCTGAGTTAAATCTACATCAGCAATAGTAGGTGTTCCTACGCCAGCCTTGATGCCTTGTGTTGTTGCTGTTGCTGCAACTGCAGTGCCTGGAGCTACCGTTGCCTTAAACACCTTTGCTCCTGCTGTACCGCCTTCTGTTGTTAATGTCGTGTTGAATGTTACATCACCACCTGTAATTGGTGTGTAGGATGCAGCAAACGCTGTTGCTGTCGTTGCTCCAATTGCTAGAGCTGAAGCTGCTACGCTTCCAAGTAATTTCTTAATTTTCATTTTCTTCTCCTTGTTTCTTCTTTTTTTTACGTGTAAGTAAGATTAGAAACCACGTCTTCGTGTGATGAAGAACACTTTCCCTTCGATATCGCTTTCTTTGATCGTTCCAAATTCTCTGCTATCACTTGTGTCTTCTCTGTAATCATTCAGAACGAAGAGTTCTCCTTCTGGAACCTTGATTGGATACTCTTTTTCACCTTTATTGGTAAGTGAGTTTGTACTTTCAGCAGGTTGCATTCCATTTACCGTCAGTATTCCTTCTTTTGAAATATCCACCTCTTGTCCAGCCTTAGCGATTACTCGATAGAGTCTGCCGTTATATATTACCACATCACTTAACTGTACTTCCTTATCAAATTTTTCTATGACAACTAGGTCCCCGTCTTTAATGGACGGGAACATGTTGTTGTCGTAATAGATTGTGGCTGTTACCACAAATTTATTTAAAAGTACCAGAGCGATGCATGTAATCAAAACTCGTTGGATAAATCCCCATATTTGCTTGTTTTTCTTTTTACTCTCTACCTTTTCCATTTACTCTTCTTCTATCTTTTTCTTTCTTTTAACCAGTAGGAATATGATGCCACCAATCACAATTAGTGCAATTCCAATTTGTGATAGTTCAACATTTGTTGGTACTACCATTCCCTTGGTATTTACAAACTTGATCTCAGTGGAAGCAGCCTCTTCAGCGATTTCAGCAGTGATTTCTTTACCTTCTTGCTTACTATCTTGCTTACCAATTACTTCTACAGTTGTTGCATAATCATTTTCATCTTCTACAACATTAGCTTCCTTGATCCATGTTCCTTGAGCAAATCCTGATAATGTAGCTTTTTCACCATCTGCAAGCTTGAAGTGATAATATCCTTCAGCATCTGCTGTTAATTCACTGTGGTTTCCAGCTGCATCAATCAGTGTTAGGTTGCCAGTGTATGGATTATCGTTGTTATCCGTTAATTTAGCCTTGAAGTTGAATTTATCGTTCTTATTTCCTGCGTTTCCTCTTACATCTTTTGATACGCTAATAACTTGTGCTTTTTCGTTATTACATGTCATATAAATGTAATCTTCTTGCTTAGGGTTCATCCACTCTGTTGAATAAGCAATTCCGACTTCTCTATTTTCAGTTGACGTACCTGTCATATCGTTGTTCCAGTTTGGAATGTATCCGTCAGATTCTTCTTCTGTAACCATGATGTCGGCATATTTTGGAATACCTGCAACTTCTACATTTTCGCCATTCTTTAGAGTAAAAGAGAACACAGTGACATCTCCTTGATATTTGACGGTCTTTCTTGTTTGTTCTCCATCTTCATCCGTATGAATGAGTGTGATAACATCTTGTGAACGTAAACCTCGAATGCTTCCTGTAAACTCAAAATCTTGGCTAGAGGATGAATTTGTAAGGTTCTTTGCGTATGTTGCTGAGTATACATCTGTAATATCATTTGTTAATACAGCTCTATTTGTCTTGCCAGTTTTAGCTGTATAAACCTTTGAAGTGAAATCTTGGTTTGTTTTACCGCCTTCATTGTTGATGAGGTTATCATCTTCGAAGATCTTGATTGATGGCGTGCAAACGATCTTGTATCCATCCACCAATGACTTAACGTCTGTTTCTTTCACCTTGTATTTCACTTGATCAACACCTTCAAAGACAAACTTTACTGCAATTGTTTTTGAAATACTTGTAGATACAGAAGCTAGTCCATTTTCGTCAGATCTGAAATGCTCTTCGTATTGGTTTGCTTGGTTTACATATTTGTATTCCGTATTAGGTGTTAATCCACTAAACTCTACGGTAATATTGAAGTATGTATCTTCGTGTGTTCCAGTATATGTTTCTGGTAAGTGCTTTTCAACTACAATTTCTGTTGTATTTGCCGTTGTTGGTGGAACATCCTTTTTGTTTGTGAATACAGCCTCTTTGTCAGTATCTAATACTCCTGATGCATTTTCTGCACTTGTTTGCACCCAACCAGTCTGTGGCTGTTCTTGGATTGTGTAATTCACGTTTGCTGGCAATTCAATTTCCGTTGATGAATTTCCATTGATTCTCACAACCGCTTCGCCATTATTGAAGATTACGTTGTTAAACTTTTGGACACCAGAAATACCTTCGCCTGTTAGTTTGATGTTGAAGGCAAATGAAGTTCCATCTTCGATATCAACATTCTTTGTGATTTTTAACTTTCTTGTCGTTGTAACGACATTGTTGTATTCATTGATAACTGTTGTCTCAAATTTACCTGTCTTATCGTCATAATTTATGATTGAAACCTTTTTGCCATTGATTTCCTTTGTTGCATCTACACGTCTGTAGTTTGGATTGTCATCTTCAACCAAATAGTGTTCTTGTGTCTTATCAATGATTGGCATGACGTATGTCATTGAGCCATCTGAATTCTTGATCCACTTGCTATCATTTGTTTCATAATAGCGTCCACCATTTGCGGTTAAATCGAATCCCTTTGCTTTCGTTTCTCTGACCCAATAGCCTGCGATATTATTCATATCCGTAGGTTTTGTTGCATACTTTTCTTCTGCTACTGGTGAGCCATTTGTATTGTATTTTAGGATCCATCTTCCAGTATATTTGTCTGATTCTTGGAAAAGATTGAACTCTGATGTTAATCCATAACCGATATCATTGAATACAGTATTTTCTGATGTCTTAATGATCTGTAGTCCCTTTTTTCTTACAACTACATTGTTACTTTCAAGGAAATTTGGATCTGAATAATTTGAGAAGTCGAAGCTTGTTTGTGCCCCAAGACCGTAGATGTAATCTACAACCATATTAGCTAGGTATGGTTTTCTTCCATTTGCGTCCACGTGATTTGGTTGTGGCATTTTAGATGTATCCATATTTGCATATAAAGAGAATGCTCCAGAGAATCTTCCTGTAAATTGTGAGAAGTCAAATTTAGCACCAAGGATCTCAGCGTTTTGGAAGAATCCTCCGTAGTCAGGATATGATGAAGGATTGATGTTTTCTTGTGTAATTCCTGTTAGATCAATCACATGCTTCGTATTTTTATATAATTGGAATGCAAAGTTCGCATTCTCTATCTTTGATATTCTTTGTCTTGAAAATAAATCTTTGACATCAATTGAAGAGCCACTAAACATGGAATCAATGCGAGTTACTTCTGTAAGGTCTAATGAGGAAAGATTTGCTGTTGAGTCTTCGCCATTGTTATTTGGATCCCAAGCCAACGCAAACATCTCCCTAGCATTCCTTGGTTGCATCTTTAGGTTTTCTAAGCCTTCGATTTCTTTTACGGTTGCTCTTGCAAACATTGATTCAGTGTTACCAAACTTTAGTTTGGACCAATTCTCTCCAAATTTTATCTTTCTTGCACGTGCTCCTCTAAATAGGAAATTTAGACTTACATAATCAGAGAAGTTGGCTCCATCTGGAGTTTCTGTTCTTCCGTGTGCATCCAATACCGTTACATGAGATAAATCAATCATAGCAGCGGATCCAACGTATGGTGAAACCTCTTTTATGTTATCGTTCATTAATCTGTTAAAGAAGATCCAAGCCCAACCATTTAGAGTGTGACCTGGAATATAATCACTTGGACAGATTCCTATTGTTTTATCAAAATCTAAGGTTGAAATTCCATTGAACCATTGATACTTTGTCTCTCTGTCTTGGTTAATTTGTTCAAAAGCCCCAAGAACCCAAGCTGGTTTGATTTTTTCTAAGCTTCCATTTCCAGATACCAATCTCGTGTATCCGTCTTCATAAACTTCAACTTTAGCCGTTGTTGCTACGCCGTCTGAAAACTGGTCCAGAGGTAATGATATTTTCAACTCTCCATGTGCAGCTAGTGGTAGTTCAGAAGAAAGAATTGGACCGCTGCCGCTTCCTTCTTCTGCGTGTACTGAACTAGGCAATAGAGTAATGATAAATAATGTTGCTATAAACAGTTTTAATATCCTTTTTATCATTTCATTTCCTTTCCTTGTCCTAGAGTCCCTCGTCTGGTTCTGGTGTTTCTGGGGTTCCTGTGTTACCACTTTCACCTGTATTATTTTCCCCCTGTGGACTCACAACAGAACCTGTTGCATCGTCAATATTCGTGTAAACTCTGATCTTTGGAATATATCCATCTGGATTTCCATTGACCCACTTCTTTGTAATGATCAGTGAATCTGTTGCGGCTGGCATGTTTTTAACAACATATTTGCCATCAACTTGTTCCATATCCAGGATGTACGTTCCATCGTTATTTACTACTAAAGTGTATTCCTTTGGATCCTGTACAAACTTCTTTTTGTCATTTGATACAGGGTCTTGGTTTTCTCTAATTGTATAAGTTCCTACTGGAATATTTACACTTACCTTGCCCGTTCCATAATCTGGAGAAACCTTTGTATTTACTGGCACACCCTCATAGTCTGTACCTGTAATTTGGAAACTGATATTTCCCCATATAGGCTGGTTTGTCTCTCCATTTAGTTTATACCACTCTACACGAGCGAGTCGGTTGTAATTGAATACAGTGTCGATCTTTGTATTTGTTGTCTTATTTGTAATCGTTACAACACCATAATCATCAATCTTAACTTCTAGCTCGTCTTTTAGCTTCATGAATTCTCTAGGTGTGTATGTTTCTTTGAGTTTATAAGTTCCCTTTTCGATATTCTTAAAGACAACCTTACCATTCTTATCTGATCTCACCTTTTCAATCAAGTCATTTCCATAATCCGAAGTTCCAGATAATGTAAATTCTACATCTTCGATTGGGGCAGAGATTCCTTCTTTATTCGGGAATGTCTTCTTCTCAAATATTACATTTGCGTGAACACGAGGCGTATTGAAGATTGTAATTTCTGAAACTTCTTTATTATCAATTAGCACTCTTCCGTGTTCTGTAATTTCAACGACATGCTTTTCTTCGTTTAAGAAATAATCTGGAGTTGTTTCGTATTCTGTTAAGGTATATTTACCAACTGGAATCTTCTTAAAATTGATCATTCCCTTACTATCTGTCAGTTTGATCTCGTCTACGTATTCACCATAAGAACTTCTACCACTTAGTTTGAATTGGATTCCCGAAATAGGTTGTTTTGTTATGGCGTCTTGCTTATTCAGTTGGAAGTCGCCCATGATCTTATACGTTGTTGTTGTGTATCCGTTGAAGATATAGTTTGGCGATTCTGCACCAGCTTCTCCAACAGCTGTAGCGTGGGCATATACCACGTTATAATTCTTATATGCATTTTCGATAATTGGAAGTTGAGCAGGAGCTTTCATATTTAGGATTGCAACAAGTGATTGTGACTTGCCCAAGTATCCGATTGAATTATCATTCTTTCTTCTACAGTCGATCGCAATTGTCTTAATTGTTGAAAGATCCGAATTTGCATCCAATCTTGTGAAATTCTCTAATTTTTCTTCTGGCGTTAAACCTCTCAATGTTTCCAAATCGATATCTTCAGTTGAGCCGTACAACACTGGAGCAAAGCCTAGTCGCTCCATTTGTGTAGTGTCAATTGATTTGAGTATTCCTCGCCAGTTTGGCTTATCACCATCTGGAGTTGTATATTTTTCGATATTATCGAACAAGATAATGTCTTTTGTGTTTGATGTTGCTGAGTTTGCGAAAGTCAGTTTGTAGAAATAATCTTCATTTGGAGCCACAACTGTATTTGCTGTAAACTTTCCGTCTGTAGAGTTCTTTACTGCCTTCTTTAGACCAGATGAGAAATATACAAGTGTAGATAAGTTATATGTTGTATCTGCATAGATAAATCTATTGCCCTTATCCTTTGTTAAGTTGCTCATTTGTTCCTTGTACATTCTAAGAATAGAGGCGTCATCAGCTGTTCCGTCAGTAATAGCACCATTGCCAGTTTCGAAAGCAACTGGGTTGTATACATTTCCTCCGTAATCTCTTATGTTGTCATAAGGGAATAAAGTCTTAAACTTCAGAATCGGATGTTCCATCTGATCAGAGGTTTCGAAGACAACAAGTGTACGTCCTGTATTTTTATAGTTTTCCTTTGTCGTTACTGTGACGTTGTATGTCCTGCTGCCATCTTTTTCTTCGAGTGTAACATTGTTTTCATCTACAATTAGACCTGCTGGCATTAAGTCAAACCACTTACCACCATCCTGTGGAATTGACGATACGTCTGTACTTGACGTTCTAGCTGTCTCTTCCGTATCGATTACCCATGTTAATTCATATTGCTTCTTGATACGGTTATTTAATACTTCTGCAACGTTCTTACGAATTCTTTCATCAGTCTGTGTCTTTCTTGCAAAATCGTATTCTAGTGGTGCTGTATAGTTGAAGATCTCTTCGCCATTCGCTTTTCTCATAAAGCCATGAACTTCAGACTGGATAATGATGTCTTCCTTGTTGGCAACATAAGCGTCAACCTTTGGCGAATGTTTTAGTTCATAGTTTGAACCTGCTAAAATCTCAGTAAAGTAATATGGGTTTTTGGATACCAACTTATAGGCAATTATATTGTTATCAAACTTCAGGTTGTTACCAGAAGAAGTTAATCCTTCTTTTATGATATTGTATTGATTCTTTGCTACATCATAGTCTGCAACATGCACATATTCTGAACTCTGGTTATCATATTTCGCATATACTTCTACAAATGCATTTTCTGGTGTGAAAAATGGATTTGGTTTGAATTTGTTGTACGTAGAGTCATATTTTGCATCTATAAATCTTGGATTTAATGCAACATTTTGGATCTGATAGTCTTCAGAGGTTAAGTTATCAATAACGCTTCCCATTTCTTTGAGCTTGATTCCATCTACGAATTGTTCATAAATAACGTTTTGCTTGAAATAGTTCTCTGGGAGTCTTTCTTTCCCATCTTCTACTGTGAAATACTCTGGCATTCCATAAATGTAGTATCCAAAATCAAGGTTGTTATATGTTTTTAGTTTTCCGTTTTGGAAATCTTGTAGATCATATCTTGAATACTCACTTAATTTTACGCCTACTGAACTCCAGTTTTGTTGGATGCTATCTTTGTCTACACGGAAAATGTTATCTCCGTATTGAAGAGAAATGAAATTTCCTTCTTTGACGGACCATGGATCCTTGAAATAATTGATATCTACAGTTGTTGTTTGCTCCATTGGTTCATCCTGGTGATCAATACCTTCTACGATAAACTTGTTAGTTGTTCTAATTGAAACTGTTTGATCATCTTCGTATTCTGCCTTTGGAAATCTATAAAGAACGGAATCAATTCTGTCGATAAATTGATAGCCTTTTGCTTCGCTGTTATTATCGACCCAGCCGTTTGTTCCGATATTGTACTTGTATGGAACATAAGTTTTTGAGCTATCATTTGCATCTGTGGCAGTGGATTCGATTGTAAATTTGTATGGCTGATTACCTCTTGTTACTGATTTGAATTGTAATTCAGAATAGAAGTATGCGTCCGCATCAGCTGGCTTTTCTCCCCAAGCGTCATCCCATTCCTTGAATACATCTCCTACAATCGAGCCCTTTACACCTTCAATGTTTGCGTAAGTGTTGATTGTGATCTGCTGTAACTCGGCTGAGGATGTCAATTGTCCTCCTGCTGTGTCAAGCTCTACTGTTGCGTTTACATGTTCTGCTGAGGTTGACATATCTCTGTATTCACTAGCCTTATCTGTTAATTGATATGCATATTCAAAGTTGTACGTCTTACCAGAAGGGACTGGGCGTCTATTCGAGATCACAACTTCTCCATCGATAATTTCGTACATCCATAACGATGTCACTTCTTCGCCCTGGGCAATCGCTTCTTCGACTTCCTTTTTAGATGGGATAGAAATCTTAAAGGTATCACCAATGGAACCATCACGCTTTGTGAAGATTGATGCTGGTAATTTTAGTTTTGCAGTAGGGATTTTTTCTGTTCCACTTACTGAAAACTCCGTTACGTATTTGAAAGAACGTTTCGCTTCGTTTTGTGTTGGGGCGTAAGTAACTTCATCTGTTGTTGTTTGAAACGACTCTATTGCGTTTGTGCTGTTGGATGTAACATCTTCTGCGTTTACTGTGCGTGGTGTTACAAGCGTTGCAATACAAGTTAATGCTAAGAGCTTTTTAATTAAGTTTTGCATTCTTTTTTCCTTTCTTTTATTTAAAACTGTTTTTTTCTAAATATGAAACAAATTCCTTATATGATGGGTAACTGGAGTTGATCCCAAACTTCGTTAAATCTTGAACTTTTTCAAAGTCAATTTCTGTCACTAATGTTATCATGCTATTTTTTACGGAAGCAGTAGCATTTAAAACTGAACCCTTCCCGTAATCATTTTCTAAATTTTCCTTATATTCCTCTGCTACCTGTTCAACATTGCTTGCGTTATAGACACTTTCATCTGTTGGATAATCAGTAGAAAAGACAACAGTTTTGATGTTGTCGTCTTCATGGTTAATTGTAATTGTTTCTCTATTGTGTTTTAGAGTAGTGTTTTTATTACTGCTACACCCTGTCATTGTGCATAAGCAAACAAGTACAAGTATTGCACTCAAAATTTTCCTCATAAATTCCTCTTCTTTCTAAACTAAATTATACTATACGATACTATATTTTACAATTAGAAAATTTCTGAAAAGAAAATAAGTGATATTTCTCACTTATTCCTCTTCACCTTCTTCATCTTCTTCTTCGTCATTGCTCCAGTCGATGGCTTGTCCGCAGTATGGACAGAAGTCATACTGTTCGTAGTCTAATTCAAATTCGTGGTGACAACCTGGACAGTTCCAGTGGTCGAAGATGATTTGTCCGTCTGCTTCTACACTATCTGACCAATACTCTGGCTTCACCTTGGTCGCCTTGTTTACCAGATCCCGCAGCTGGTGGTCGATAATTCTGTTTGCTGCCAGGTGATTCATCACATTTGGCTCTCTTGCATTTAACATCTCTTGTACGAAATCCAATGCTTCTTTGTTCGTTAGCATTTTTGTTTTCTCCTTTACTTACTCATCTTGAGTTCTTGGTCTATTTCTTGGTGTCTGATCGTGAACATGCGAGAGATTGTGTCATAGACCTGCTTCGCTCTTGTCATTTCTGACTCAAGGACTGTTTCTCGCATTAGCATGTCTTCAATAATATCTTTGTCCACTTCTTTTCTTTTTAGGGTACGCTTTAATAGATTTGCGTGCGTCTTGATAGTAATTAAGTACGTATAATAAGCAGATGCCTTAGCCATGACTCTTGCTGCATTACCATTGCCTTCTTCTACTGATAATGGTACTTCCAGCTTATAACTTTGGCTCAGATACATTAGCAACATTTCTGGATCCATTTTTAATAGGTCCATCTCTGTTAGGTTGTCTTCTTGTTCTTTACTCATTTCTTGTCCTTTGCCATTATCTTTTGCACTACGCACATACAATACCAAAGAAAGATTAAGTAGAATGCATGTGCGAAGATAACTAATTGTAAAATGTTCTTGAATACGCCATATAGACGCTCCTCTGCCAACATGCAGATAAGCAGTGTTAATGTTATCTGCTGGGATATCTTGGCTAATCTTTCTGTATATTGTTCTGGAGTGTCACCCCTTTTTGCCATCGTCATTTTTTCAATTACGTCTTTAATCATTTCGACCTGCACTTTCTAGTAGTTCATTTCTGATGTTTATGATTTTCAAAAATGTTTTTTGATCCATCAGTTGTTTAACTTTATCTTCTGTGATTGCTTCTTTTCTGATAAACAACCTACCATCCTGCATTTCTTTGTTTAACAATATCCAAGGTTCATCTGGATCCACTGGGTTATCCACTATAATCAACTTCGTTTTCTCTGATATTTTCAAAACGATGTTTGGGTTTGGAGTTTTGCTTACCGCAAAGAATGTTACTAGGCAGATTTCTAAGCCGTCAACGTCTGTCACAACTGTTGTGCTGTTTGTTTCTTCAATGTTTATCTTCTGATGCTCTAGGGCATCTTTAGCTGTATTTAGAGTTTTTAATAATTTATCCTTTATCTCTTTATTTAAAATCTCGTACGAAGCTAGAGATAGTAGAGCTATTATTAGCAAAATATAAGGAAGGCTTGATATGCCTTCAACCTTACTAATGTTTATAGCAAAGCTAAAGATGACAGCAAGTGTTGAAGCAATGTAAACGCCAAACAACGAGAGGCGTCTTAAAAGAAATAACATTGGAGATGACTTCGACTCCAGCTCTTTGATTATTTTGTCCATTTTTTGATTTTTTGTTTCTTTGTTTTTACTCATGATTCTTTCCTCTCTTTCTTTTAAATTACAAAATATAACTTTATTCCCGTCTTTGTATATCGTTGTCCATATTTATATCCTTCTGATTTTTCTATTTTCGATCTTGCCTCAAGAACACGTTCGTTAGTGTATTCTGTCATTTGTCTCTTTAGCTTTGCCTTGTAGTTCTTTTGTGCTAAGAACGGAAGCCGACAGGAAATGGGTAGTGTTGTTATTGGGGTAATATTGAAGCCTTTCTTCCATACTAAAACGATAGAAGAAACAAGTAAAAAGTCAAAAGAATCAATATATTCTGCAAGACTGTACTTTTTCATGTTGTATCTCATATTTTTCTCTCTTTCTTTCTATTATTATTTTATCACATTATATTCTTTTTAGCAAACAAAAAGTGCCAATTATATGGCACTTCTGTCGATATATTTTTATAAATTGTATGCCTTCTTAACGATCTTGCAGATTTCATCAAATTTATCTGCTAACTTTAACGCTCTTTCAACGTATTCTTCTGTTATTTCGTCTTCTTCTTTTAAAGAGAAATTAACCTCTTCTCTATTATAAATAATAGTTACATAACGTCTGAACCAATCTCGTCTATCTTGGACAAACTCTAATGTGATTGTTAAGTTATCTGCTGGTGTTAGAGTAATACTCCACGGAAATTCGATATATAAACCAGAAGTTTTTACTAGATCAATCCTCATCTTTGATTTGAATTCTTCTTCAATAGCATACGACAACAAACCAATCAGTTTATCTGTTGAAACTCGACTAAGAGCAAGATTGTATCTGCCAACTCTTCCACCACCATATTGCTGAATCAATCTCTTATCATAGCGGTTTTCACCTTTTCGGTTCATGCTATATCTATATGGTCGGTTTGGTAATCTATTAAGGTTATAAGAAATGTGAAATTCGTACATTAAGTCTGTATTTGAGTTAAATACTTTGATAATACTCGATGCGTTATATATGTTCTTGTCGATATATTCCTCTGAAGAACGGTTGATGGCGTTCAATAGTTCAGATAATGCAGAACCATAAAAGCTAGCGTCTTTAAGGAAATTTTTAACATCGTGTAACACCCTATTTTTGTTGCCAACAAACGTCTCTTCTGCACTTTTCTTTTCACTAATGTTGCTTACTAATCTTGTCTTTTCACTATACACTTCAATCGTACACACCTTAACTCTCTTCTTCATTAGTATCTCCTCTTCTTTCTATCAACTTTGCTACCTTCTTTTCGATTGGTTCTACCAAAAGCTTTCTACCAACCGATGTCAATCTTGCGTTTTTAATGTGTCCACCAGCTGTTCTGTCTGTTTCTATCATTGCGTTTTTCTCTAATGTTCTAACTAAGTGGGTGGCTCTTTCTTGGCTGGTTTTCAATGCTTCTGCTATATCTCTAGCCTCATTTCCTTCTGTCAAAATTAACGCAGCTCTTACAGCATCTGGCTGCAACTTGAGAACCTTTGCTCTTGCTTTGATGATCCTGTCTACTAAAATAGTTGTCTCTACGAACTCCTTGTAATTTCTTGCTTTTACGATAATATTGCTTTCCATATTTTTTCTCTCTTTCTTTATACACTTATTATAGCACGATATTTTCTATAAAGCAAATAAAAAAGAGCGTTTTGTCACTCCTTTCTTCGTCTTATTTTTTCTTCAGTTTTTCGTTTAGGAAGATTAGTTGTGCTAGAATTAGAACTAATATACTTCCTACGACTTCTACTTCAAATAAGATCGACAAATCTGTAGCTATATGGACTGTATATGCATAATACAAATTAACCAAGAGTGATGCTACTCCTGCGGTAGTCAACCAACGTGCAATGATTTCGTTCCAAGTTAAATTGTTGCTCTTTTCTAACGACTTACCTACAAACTCCTTTACTTTTGTTGCTGCTTTCTTCAAAATCATATATACTCTCCTTTTCTTTTTTTATTTTAGCATGTTGTATTCTTTTTGGCAAATAAAAAAGTGCCTATTATATTGTATGGCACTTTCTGGGTTTCATCCCTTTTTGTAAAGTTTCTTACTTGATATCATGGAGGTTTTTATTACTCACTTCCATCGGAGGTCGATCCAGATTTTTGGGAGGATTACTACTGGATCGTGTAGAAGTGAATATCCAAGGAAGTTGTCTTTTGTTCCCCTTCCTTGTAACTATATATTATCATAACAGTATATACATGTCAATGGCTAAAAAGAAAATAGTTGGAAATCCAACTATTTATTTTTTCAGTTCCATTTCTTTAATTAGCTCTTCTTCTGATTTATTAGATAGGAAATCTGGAGCAGAAAGATAATCTGCTTTATTAGGAACTGTTTCCCAGCCAAGCCAAATCTCTGTAAAATTTGTAAGTTCGACTGCTCGTATTACGAATCCTTCTTCTGACCATGGCAACTTCTTTTCTGGACCAATTGTGATGTATTCTAATCCGCCAACCTTTCCTCTTCTCAACGTCTGATCGTCTATGTAGGCATCTGCCTGGAAAATAAGACATTCATCATTCTTCATTGCCTCACAATCCTTATGGACTAACAACTGCACTTGTGTTGATGGATCAGGTTTATTCTTGTCTATGGACATTATAGCGTACAGCTCGTCCGTGATATATACTTTTTCTTGCTTTCTTTTTGTTTTATAATTGCAGTTTTCTTTAGCAAAGAGTATTTTCAGCCCCATTTTTCTTGCATCGAAATTTTCAAAAAACTCTTTTAAATGTTCTTTTCTTACTTTAATCTTGTATAGCATTATTTTCTCCCTCTTTGGTTGTTAGTTCTCTTAGTTTTTCTTCCGATTCTCTTAATAAGTTCTTATAGTTTTCGATATCGGATTCTATCTTCCGTCTTTCTTTTTCTGTTCTTTTACTTATACATAAGACACTTTCCCTCGTAGTTATTCTTTTAATAGACATGTAAGATGGATTTTGTTTTCCACCTCTATCTCTAAAATCAATAGAGTTATTGTCAATATCCATCAATACAAACGCTCCACTACTTCTTCTAGCTTTAATAAAACAGGTTTCTCCAAGATATTCCACTTTATCGAACTTTTTGAAACCAAAGATTTTCCCTGTAGGTAGTTTTTGCTCTCCTCTAACACCTTTTGTTAAAACTCTATCTTGAACCGAAACACGTCTTTTTCTGTAAATTACGTCTAACTTTTCAAAGTTTAAGCCACCACTCGCAATGATGCAAGCATCTATGTGGTGATCTTTCTTTAGTTGTAGATGGTTCCTGTTTTCACTTGTTACAAAACCAAAAGTTTCGATTGCATTAGGATATTTTTTCAACAAGTAACTTCGGATGATACTCATGTGAGTAGCATACTTTAGATTCTTACTCTTCTTTGGTTTTTTGTCCAATGTTACAGTACCAGCATGAACTCCTTTGTGGCAACCTTCGCATAGGGTAATAAGGTTTTCTTCATCATCAGTTCCACCATCACTTTTGAACTTAATGTGGTGTACTTCTAATCTACAGTTCTTTTTGCCACAACATTGACACGTGTAGTTATCTCGATGGAGAATGGCTTCTCTTCTTGATGAATAACCATAGTTGAAGCCTTGTTGATAGCCTCAGTGTTTTATCTTTTCACTGATCAGACTTGGATCCTTCATCAAAGCGGTATCAAACTGACTTACTTCTATGATCAGGTTTGAATCTGAGATAGGTAGTATCTTTTTACAAAACTCGATCTCGTCAATATGAGCTTGAACCTTGTGTTTTACCGAAGGTGGTAGCCTATCACTTTTTGTAGAATTACTACGATTTAGAAATCTAGGTTGTCTGTATCTAGTTTTTCTTTGCCTACGATTACGTCTGTATGCTCTACGAGCATCCATCTTTCGTTTAATATCGTTTCTTAACTCAGTTTGAGATTGATACAGCACTTTATCATTACTAACAACTGCTACACCAATATGTCGTGAGCCTGTATCTACACCACAATAGCACTCTTGAACCACATCTGTTTCTGGTTCATAAAGTAATTTAATGGTGAATGGCTCTCTACGAACAACCTTTGCTTTCTTTGTTTTTAATAATCTACGAACCTTACCAAAGCGTACCGTTGGCATAAAAGGTTGTCCATTTTGTTTTAATACATATACTAACATTACGCTTCGCTCCTTTCGTTGATGATAAGTTTTACTCTGTAAGACAGTACCTATCAGACTGTAGTGCCTAACCAACTTCTGTTACCAAGGTTGGTGTCGGGCTTCTCATCGACAAAGATAATTAGAGTTTTGGAATTACTGACACAGGACTTGCTTAGCACTCTTAGTCCAACTTAATCAGTAATCACAGAGCCTCAATCTTGAGCATTCAACCAAGGGTGTGTATGTGTTTCTTCTAACTATCGTAGGTTAAATTTCTCTAACCTGAGTCTTGTAAACAATCGTACCTTCCTAGAAAGGTACTCGGTCTTTAGCCGAGTGCATGTTTACATTTTTCGATCTCATCGTATTTAATGCCTAAATCCTTCAGTTCAATTTCCATGGTTTTGATATAACCGTTCTCGCCTGGCTTGTAAGAAAACTTTACACTATCCCAATCAAATGCAATATCGTCGATATCTTCTAATCTAATGTTCTTATTTAGCACATTGTTTGCATAGTTTATTACTAATTCTTCAATTGGTGTTAACTCTTCTTTTTTCATATTTTTCTCCTAGTTTTTCTTAAACTTCCTTTCTTAAACCGACAGCCTGTTTTGCCAACCGATCCGCTTTATTATTTAACTCTATGCCGCTGTGGCTCTTAACCTTGCAGAAGTCGATTTTCATGTATTTGTTTATTTCTGTGAAGAACTCACGATAAGAAAGTAAAAATCTGTTTTTCTGCTTCACTTTGACTTTGCCTAATGCGACATCTTCAATTCCGTTAAAATCAAAATACAGTTTTATTCTCTTCAGCTTTAGCTTCCTAGCTGCCTTCATGATGGTGATTGCACCGAAAATTTCTCCAGCAACATTTTTGAGCTTTATGGCGTCTTTTTCATTGCCAGATTTTCTGATGATATATTCTTTTCCGTTAACGACTAAGATTCCGCCACAGCCGTATCTGTTTGTATCGTAGTTGTAGGAACCATCCACGTATGCGTATGCAACATCTTTTGCTCTTCCCATATTTTCCCCATCCCTTTTTCTGTTGTTACACCTGATTTTCTACACAGTCCTCTTCCTCTTCAAGTTTTTTAAGTGTTTCTTCGCTTTCTAAAATCCACTTCTTATATCTCTCGATATCGTCTTTGCATTTGTCGATTTGTTGAAGTCTATTTACCTTTTTATAACTAGCAAAGTATTCCTTCAATTCTTTAAGGTCAGGTGATAGAAACCACGCAAACTTTAATTTATGTTCGGTACCCTTCAGATCGTGGAAAGATACATATTCGCCAATACAGAAAATCTTTTCGTAATCAGTGTCAATTATAACCAACCCATTAGACGCTTTGCACACAACAGATGCAATACACTCGTCTAATAAATCCCCGTATGAATGATAAATTTCTTGAAGACTATATATTTCTTGAATAGATAACCAACGAAACAAAGATACGTTGTTGTCGTGGACTGCTTGAACTGCCAATTCAATAGCACGATGATATTGTTCCCGATTATACTCTTTTACTGTTTCTTGTGTGAATGTTGTTTTTATGTATGCTCTATCTTCTCCACATACAGCATCTGGGTTATCACTGTATGTAAGGATGGTCGCTTCTCCATCATCGAAGTAAATACGCTTTACTTTTTCTAATTCAATCTTATCCTCATGTGTATTATTATACAAATTTAACACAAGTTCTTCTGCTGGTTTCAAATCTTTTCTTTCCATATTTTACTTCTCATCCTTTCCAAATAGCTTTTCTTCTAATTCCTTCTTCTTTTTCTTATCTATCTCTAGGCTGCGTTCCTTCATTTCGATTTCCTTAGACAATTCCTCGTACTTCTCACGTGCCTTCAGCATATCTTGCATTTTCTTCTTCTGGTCCGCTTCTTTTGCTAATGCTTCTATTTCAGTATCTCTTAATAAGAAGATGTCTAAGTCAATTGTTGTGTATGAGTAGATGGAATCGAAAACGCCATAAGAATCTTCGATTGCTGCCGAATAATATATTCCAAGACTCTTTTTGCCTGTAATATTATTTCCTGTGATTTCAAAATTAACAATCTCTATATCTTTGTATCCAGCAGGGAAGACTCTCTCCAGATTTAATTCTTTGTCGATTTTCTTGATCTTCTTTAAAATTTCTTTCTTGTTTCTATTGTTTTGATGCTGGATTTCTAACATTCTTTTCAGATTTATCATAAGTTTGTTCTCTCTTTCTTTCTATACTTATTATAGCACGATACTTTCTTTTAAGCAACTAAAAAGAGAGCTTCTGTACTCTCTCTTTTCTGATTCCTATTAGTATCGCTTATCTTCTGGGATCTTTGCGACCTTGTTGTGACATTTCTTGCAAAAATAATAAGCATTTTTGAGTTTATATTTAGAACCTTGATACATGTCTGAATTATCGCAGGTATCGTCACACTCACCGTGGTTGTTCACCTGGAACTCCCACATACCAAAATAATACATTTTCTGGTAAAAGTGTTTTTTGTTACCGCAATGCGGACATATAAGATTTAATTGTTTTTCCGTTGTCATTTCACTCGCCCACCTTCTTCTTAACTTTGTCAGTGATGATATCGGTAAGTTTATACACTTTACCAGCTTCAAGTTGATCCGCAAGATATTTCATTTGGTACTCGATGTCGTTTTTATCTTTTGGTTTATCGAAATTCCAATAATGATCACATTCTCCGTCATCTTTCAGCCATTCAAACCGTTTTCTTTCTTTGTTCACTTTGCCATATAGCTCATCAGCCTCTATGTGGGAAAGGAGCATTTCTTTTACTGCGATCGGACAATCAACGATATCTTCTTTGATGAGATAATCCTTTTCGTTCATTTTAGTGGTGATGAAGTTATATTTTGTTGTGGCGATCGAAAATAAAGAATAAACTCCTATCGTCATCAACGCACCAATAAAAATTGTTAAACAAATTCCTCGTAGCAGTAGTATTGGAAAATAATCGGTGTTATTTAGGGTATTTAACCACAAATTCCAAAGCCCGACTGTGCCGCCAACTGAAATTGCAATTCCTATTAGTTCCAAGAAATCTAATTTGAGTATCGTCTTGATAATAACGCTTGTTCCTAGCCACTCTCTGATTTCCTTCTTACTTTGGTCTGCTGTTGTTCTTGCTGTTCCTAATTGACGACTCAACTCTTTCTTTCTTTCTACTTCTTCAACCTGTGTATCAGCCTTCAAACATTTATCGAATGGAAGTGCATCGTTTATATAACTATCGTTTACGTCTGACTCTTCTTCTAAGATAGCCTCTAGCGTAAAAGGGTTATTTCGTTTCTGTTCTTCTTGTGTTAGTCCCGTCATATTTATTTCCTCTCTTTCTTTTTAACCTTATCTGTAATAATATCGGCTAATCTATATACCTTTCCAGCTTCAAGTTGATCTGCAAGATACTTTATCTGGTATTCGAAGTCATTTTTATCTTTTGATTTTTCAAAAGTCCAATAATGACAACATTTACCGTCATTATTTAGCCATTCAAAGCGATTCTTTTCTGCGTTTACCTTACCATATAGTTCGTCGATATTCACATAGTAGAGAAACTTATTTTTTACGGCGATTGGACAATCGACAACATCTTCTTTGATCATGTAGTCTGTTTCGTTCATTTTTGTGGGGATGAAGTTGTATCTTATATTAGCAATCGCAACTACAACAAAAATTCCAATCGCCAGTGATGTTCCACTTAAAATGTTGTTAAGGTCATTTTGTAATGGATTCCAAAGCCAAATTGTACTGCCGACTGAAATCGCAAACGCTATTACTGAGGAATAAGTCGTCTTGAATATCGTTTTAATGATGGTGCCTGTCCCTAACCACTCTTTTATTTCTTTTTCACTTTGCTCCCTTGTTGCTTTAATTGTTCCTAATTGGTTATACAATCTTCTTTTCTTTTCCTCTTCGTCAGCCTGTGTATCAGCCTTCAAACACTTATCAAATGGAAGTGCATCGTTTATATGATTGGTATTTATATCTGATTCTTCTTCTAAAACAGCCTTCAAAGTGGAAAGGTTGTCTTGTTTTGAGTTTTGTTGTGTTACTCCTATCATTTTCCATTTTCCTTTCTTAAATCAAATTTTGCCGAGAACACGATTCCTGCATCCTCGTCAAACCATGAATTTGGAATTTCTTTTGCATATTTTTCAAACTCGTTTAGCGGGATCTTGTTAATGTTGTAAACTGCCTTTTTAAAAGAAAAATATAGTCCCCAATCTTCTTGTGGATCAGAGAAGTATAGTCCGCTAATATCACAAACACTCTGTTCAAAATCAATTTCTATTTCTTCTTTAGCGTCTAAGTGCCAGCTGATCTTTGCTACGCAATCAGCTTTTGATTCTTCCTTTTTCATATCATTTGGTAAAACCTTAATAATAAGTACGTCATGTTCAATTTTTTTATCAATTTCAGATAACATCTCAAGTAGTTTCACGACTCTTCCTGCTCCCTTCATTCTGGAATCGACTGATCGAACCAATTTAATTAGTTCAACAATTTTTTCTTTTGCCTCAGAAATATCTTTAACAATGTCGGTAAAAGTAGCATATAATTTTTCTCCATGTGAAGTTTTAATATAGTTTTTAATTACAAATCTCATAATTTTTCTCTCTTTCTTTATATGCTTATTATATTCTTAAAAGAAAGCAAAGTCAAGAAAAAAAAGAAGGCTCATCGTACCTTCTTTTCTTTTCCCTAATTCTTTGGAGAGAGTGGGAATACAGGGAACCGAATAATAAACTTTTCATAATTTTTGGAGAAAAAATGCAAAATCATTTAATTATTCCCTGTATCTACATACTAGCATATTCTAACAGTATATGCAAGTGTTAATTTTCGCCTGTAAACGAAGTCTTATAATCGTCTGTAACTAGAAAGTACAAAATTTTAAAAATTCGACTCATAGGTTAATTTTAGAGTTTCTCAACTCAAGGTCTTACAGATAACCTATTCCACCTCAGCTCACCCTATTTCGACTTGAGCCACACAATAAAGATTGTCGCTGAAGCTTCTGGATAAACAACATCCTAAAGGGAGATGCTCAACTGTCTTGCGTTGATACATCTATATAGGACTGATTGTATTAAAGACTTTTAACGGTGTCTTTGTAACCTTGTCCACGTCTAGCGATAACATACGAAGCTCCGACGTGAACATTGAGCTTCATAGTTGGACAATAGAGTTTTTCTGCTAACCAAGATGTCCAGGCTGGGTTAACTTTTGTTAGAGTTACTTTGTTTCGGTAGGCGGCACTTTCGATGATGTCAATGAATTGACGATAAGCTAACGAGTGTATCATGTCGTTATACTTTTTGCCTTGTCTAGTTTCGGTTTTAGATTTTTTCGTTTTGAAGTCGAGATTTTCAATGCAGATGTTTTTGCCTGTTTGATATGCTAATGCCGTTACATGATTTGCAATTTTTTGTAAATCTGTTTTGGTTTTATTTCCAGCTCTGAAGCGATAAGGCAGAAATTTTGTTTGTATCAAGTGACCATGTTGGTTCGTTTCGGATAAGGTAATAAAACCTTTATTGAAATCTAAGCCGATCGCTCCATAATCAGAACAAGTTGTAAAATCGTTTGTATCTACTTGAATTTCAAATGTGCAACAAATGTAGTATCGACCATTCTTCTTAATGATCTTATAAGATAATGGACTGTTCTTGTTTTTTAGAATGGAGATGATCCTGTTTTTATGGTGATTGAAGTAAACTTTTCCATAAATAAACTTATCTCTAATATCAGCTGATTTGCACTTCTCGAAATCCTTACGCAATTTGATTGAAAACTGGTTATTCTTTCGGTTGTACGTCAATTGCAAGTTTTGGTTACAACAAACCTCTTCTTTACCTCCAACAAAAGTTATCTGATTGTCTCGTTGTTCAATAAACTCATCATAATTCTGTTTAAGCAACTTCTTTGTACCAAAACAAAGCTTTATTTTACTTGACTCTATTTGATAGTTAAGATTAACAAGCTTTTGCTTTAGATGATTTAGTTTGTTCTTTTTAGCCACTATTTTTAATCTTAGATTTCGTTGCTTGGTCAATGAAACAGTTGTTCCAGCCTGAAGTAGCTTTGAGCTATCGTTTCTCTTCTTGACTAATTTAGGGATAAGCTGCTCCTCAAGATGGTTAATTTTATGCTTTAATTGATTTACTTCGTATCGTTTCAATTCTTTGAACGAATTGAAGCGTCCTTGGGCATCTGAAATAATAGCACTTGCAGTTCTTCTGGTGATATTGTAAGAACCCTGTAAGTAAGTGTTGAAACTAGACTTATTAAAATTCTCTGAAGTTCTGATAGCATAGAAAGTTTTTCGTACTGCTTTTGTATAAATGTGACGGGAAGTTTCCATGTATGTGATTATATCCTGGTTGTTCTTTTCGTGTAGTTGCGTCACTACTGTAAGTTTATACTTTTGCATTACTCCTCCTTCCTATCGATTCTATTTGTATTATAGTGTATAACGGTATATCATATTTTTATACGAAATTGAACTGTTCGTTATTACCCATTTTTTAGAAGGTATAACAGTATGTGCTTGTATCAATTTCTGTTATACCCAAACATTCTTGTTGCAAATACTTCTTTCCAGTAGTTTTCTCTTGCATAAATATGCGATAGTGGAGTGTTCTTTGGGAAGAACTCGATAAGTGTGTAAGTGAAGTTTTCCATAAAGTATTCTTCCCCATTTCTATCGAGAAGATCTTTTAACCCCACGTTTCCGCCTGTAAAAGAGTTTTTATACTCATTCCATCTTTGCAGGATGCCATCTTTGCCACTCGCAGATCCAATATAGAGTTTTCCGTTTCTAGTGTCTGTAATACAATAGATCCCTTTTACACCAGATAGTGCCGCTCTGTAATCTGCGTATCTAACACCATCAATCATTGATTTCAATGTCTTGAATGGCAGATGCACATTTTCAAAGCCACTGAACTTGATTGGTTCGTAGATATTAGGCAAAATTTCTGCCACCTCGATATTTTCAATCATATTTTCTGCACTGAAGATATATCTGGAGTAGGTGTTGCCTTTGTGATAATGGATGATCAGACGACCAACTAGACTACTGTATTCAGGTAATTCATCGTGTCCACAGGTTCCGATGTTGTCGGCATCTGGAATTGAAGTTACTCTACCAGCTGATACTAACAGCCACTTATCATCGTTTTCTTGTAGTCTTACAAACCCGAAGCATAATTGCCCGATCGAGGTGAAGTTTCTTTGCTTTCCTTGGTGGGAGTGATATGTAAAATTTGTATTTCTGTCATTTGGATCGCTCTCATACCAATCCAAGAAGTGAGTTCGACCTTGCCACCCCATGTTTAAGCCGATCTTGGTGTTTGCAATCTGATTCTTTGTTAGATGTAAAATGTCATTTAGTTTTAATTTCTTGTCATCGCTCATATTTTATCCCTCTTTCTTCTTATATAACAGTATATCATATTTTTGCAAAAAGTCAAAAAAATAAAAGAAGGCTTACTAGACCTTCTTTCAGTAATATGTGCTTAACAAATAAGCAAGTAAGAGAGATTAGGGATTATGCTTCCCTGGACCTATGTCCACCTATATATTATTACAAGCAAATACAGAATGCAAGAAGAAAATAAAAAAAGAGAACGCCTTTTTCTTCGACGCCCTCGCATCTCTTTCTGCATACGCAGTAGAGTGTTGTAAGTTTTACCTTACGATTAACTTGTGTTTTTAGAATCTATTTTCTAGCATGTATCGTTCGTTCAAGCAAAAGAGCTGAGTGGGATGGTGTACTTCGTTCGCTTGATTTACGATACTTTTTTATCTTACATGCTAACATCTAAAATGTCAATAAATATTTTTGCGAAAATATCTAACTAGTATTTGCTAAAAAGAAACTATTGTGCTATACTATAAGTATAGAAAGAAAGAGAGAAGAAATATGACTAAACTTATTTTAAAGAAAAATTGGGAAAAACTAACAATTGAGGAATGGGAACAGATACTAGAAAATGTTTCTGAAGTTAGTGGGAAGTTTGAATTTCGAACATTCGTGGTAGGAGGAGAGAAAGCCTACGAACTCGTTATGAAGAATGAAGGGAAGATATGCGGTCGATGGGCTGGGAACAAGATAACCTTTTTGAGAGGCTGTTCTGCTTGCCATAAGGAAATTATTGAAGCATATTTAACTGGCTATAGTGCAGGAGTTATTTCAAATAGATTATCGCTGATCCAAAAAGTAAGTGACTGCGAGATGTGGATTGGCATGGAAGTTAATAAATAAAAGAAAGAGAGGGAAATCAATGCTAAAAGGGAAATCAATGCTATTTACAGAAGAAAACAAGAAAGGTGTTGCAAGTGTGTGCGACTCCATTATGAGTGGGAAAGAGTTAAGCGTAAAACAGATAGAAGATACTTATTTGTTTATGGTGGAAGCTGGATGTGAAATAGAGAGAAAAATTAAGATGGTTTTAGAAATCGTTTATCCATCTGTATGGAAGTGTTTTTACGGTTTAGATAACTTCAATATTTTTTGTAAAACACTCTATTTTAGATACATCAATAATGATAATGAGCTTGTTTCGTTCAAATTTCCACTTAAACTATTAGGACTATCAAAAAAAGAACTTGAAGCAGAAGCTGAAAACATGCAAAAGGACTAAAAAATAGTCCTTTTTTAGTTGCTAAAAAGAAATTATCATGCTATAATAAGTATATAAACAGAAGGGATGAAAAAAGATGTTAAACAAAGAAAAAAGCAAGGAATACGAAAAGTACCTCATAAAGAAGAAGGCTGAATTATTGAAGTATTTAAGAAGACAGTCGGTTAATCTTGGGAAGTTTACTTCTATGGATGAGTATCTTGATAAACTAAAGAAAGAAGAAAAACTTTGCTATGAAGGAGATGCAACTAGATTATATCAGAGCGTTTATGCGGCACTTTCCAGATATTTCGATCGACATCGACAAGGTGATGACTTTTTATACGATAGCCTTAGTATTCACGATACGAATGATGCGATTGCGTACCTGTTTGGGAAGAAACTTGAACGTAACAAGGTTGATATTGTAGAGCTAATTGGACAGTTAAGGGATGGGATTGCGGAGATTGGTGATGGGGAACATTATATGTTGCTAGAACTTCACAGAACTTATCTTGAGTTTCTGGAAACAAAAATCCTTCACATTCAACTGCTCACTGGACACAAGTTAATTGCAAGTGAAGATCAGTTTTGTGTTAAAAATGCAACAATAAATGTTGCTGGCATAATGATAATCAACTACCAATGTGAGCTTGAAGGCAAGATTGTTGATAAAGTATTATGGCTCGGAGCAAGATACCTATCCATGAGCGATGCATTACTAAAGAAAAAATCTAAACAAAAGCAAAACGTAAATACTTGGAAATACTAAAGGAGAAAAAAAGAAGATATGGAAAAGAAATACAATATTATTATTTGTCCAGAATATGATGTACCGTTAGATAAGTTAAAGGAATCTGGAGTAGAGTTTTGTAAAAAGGAATTATCCGATTTTGGAACAATTGGCGTTCCATTGTATCTGTTTGATGTTGATATGATCATGCGAAGTATTCCTGTGGATATCACCACTTGGTTATGGCACAAAGAACGCAATGACATGAGTTCTACAGAATGGGCGAAGAAAGCACGGAAAGGAAATTACGTAGAAGAAGCTCTTGAAAAGAACTTTGGTCCATTATGCGAAATTGCAAAAGAAAACATTAAATTCGTCCACGAACTCTTTGGTGACATCTATATCAATATCAAGGAAGAGGGAGAAGAAGAGTTCACTAAAGTGCTAAACAAGGTTAATGAAGGGGCATTAGAAAATATGGGCGATCTAATTCGATGCTTTGTTGAACATGGATATCTTAGTCAGCAAGACTACCTTGAGCGAAAATATCCGATGGCATTCAGAGTTGTTAACGACCCGCAGCTTGGCAAGACAAGGTTGGCTGATCTAATATTCTTCTATAAAGAAGGAGAATACGAAGAAGAAAGAGCAAACATGGATGTAAAAATGTTTTGTGAGTTGAATGAAGTTTCTGCAAGAATGCTTTATTGCCACAAACAAGATGAAGATGATGATGTTCCACATGGACAACTGTCATAAGTCTTTATAAATAAAAAAGTGCTATTTCAGCACTTTCTTTTTTTTGATTACCTTGGTAAAAAGATTTCTGCATCGTAATCTTCGTCTACATCTGGAGCGAAGAACATTCTAGCTTTACGATTTAGAGTTCCTTCTGGTAGCGTGTTTAGAAGCTCGCAACCTTCATCTATGTGTTTTCCGTTTATCAAGAATCTAAGATGTGGTCGGTGTTGTAAAATTGCCTTTACTGTTCCTTCTATAAAGAACACACTTCTCACTGTGGAAGCAACTAAATCTTCTTGCAAGAACTCTTGGTATTTATTTAGCAAGTCGTTCTTCTCTCTTTCAATAAATTTTTCAAGTTGTTCTTTGTTTAGAAATTCAACGGTTTTTCTTTTGGCTGAAACTAAAACAAATGGCTTAGCACATTGTTTTTTATTTGTGGATCCAGCTGCTTCAAATGGACTGTAATATCCATCAGTACAACAATTTTCCTTCTTTAGATAAGCAGCGATCTCATTTTCAACTTGTTTTGTAAAATGTTTGAATCCGAAGCTGTCCATGTAACCATCAGAAATATATGTACCATTTATATCTCCAATAAACCAGTCTTGTTCAACATTAAATATCTCCGAAATTAGGATCATCCATTCTTCGATGGACATCTTATTACAATTTCTTTGGTATCTTACGCCGTCTTGTTTTGATAGGAAATTTTCTAAGATTTCTGATGTAGTATCAATGACCGCAAGATCTGGATCGTCATCCACACTTTTACCTCCAATATAGACTATCTCACCAGATGTCTGATCGTAACGATAATGGTCTTGTCCATTGATTCTAAAGAATACCCTTGCGATATCGAAACTATCATCATCGTAGAAATCAGCTCCGTCAATTACTTCACCATTGTGATACACAGCTTCCCCTACACCGTCAACGACCGTCTGACCTGCGTGTTCGATATAGAAGTCAAAACCTACAGCATTGCTAATGGCTCTGATCTTCTCGAATGGAACATCCCATTTTGAGCAGAAAGATATGGAATTGGATTCCATATCCAATGCCCCTATTGTCACTATTTGGGATAATACTCCATATTGGATTAGTAGTATCAATAATTCGTTGAAATCCTCTTTGTTTTTGCAAAATAAATTCGTTTTAACCAAGTTTGCCATATTTAATTTTCCTCCTCCTTAATGTCGTGCATCTTCATAATTTCTGTAAAGATTTCTGGTGTAATTTCCTCTAACCCATCTAGGTTTTCGATGATTCCACCATCAAACTCTTCACCATTGTGGTAGATCGTGTAGTCGAAATCATCGTCTGAGTTGATCTGTACTGCAATTATGTAGTCGCCAACTTGCTTGACTACATCGTAGATTTCTAGTAATTCTTCAATCAATTCTTGATTACTCATACTACTTACCTACTGGCATTTTTGTAAATGCCTTTTTGTCGAGTCCACAGAAAGCCTTGATGTGCTTTCCAGTTGTCATTGTGTAGTCATCATATAGACGTACTAATGTGCCATCTGGTAAGCGTTTGATGATTGCCGTGTCGTAGCTGTAAAGAACTTCTGTTCCATCTTCCTCAATTACGACCTTTGCCTTTCCATAAAAACTCTGTTGGTTTTGATCCTTTGCTGGTGTTAATTCATAAATTTTACTCATGTTATTTTCCTCCTTTAGCCTTCCCGGCTTATACATGATTTTCCACCTTATTCGATTCTGTTCTCCATGTTCATCAAATAAAGTACATGTTTATTATGCGATATGATGAAGAAAGAAAAACTGGGATCCCATCTAATATGGATGGGGCTTCACTTAATATTGGCTTATGAGGCTGAATGATGTATAATTTGGTTAATACAAAGAAAGGAAGAACGATTAGATTTATGGTGGAAAAAACTCCGAGATTTAGAGCCAAAAAGATGACCGACGGTGAATACGTTGAAGGCTGTTTAATTATGCGTGAAGGCAGCTGCTTCACCTACATCCTTACAGATGACGGTTTTGATCACATGTTTAACGATGACCTGACTGGTGACTGCAAGTGTAAGCTTGTAAGAGTGCTTGGACATTCCGTAGAGCAAATTCGTTAATATTAAAAGACATCCATTTGAGATGTCTTTATTTTTGTTTACGAAGCCTCAAAATCTTTAACAATGGAATCAATCTCCATTTTTATTCCACTGAGAATGCGACAATAACAGATTGATCGTTTGACCGTTGAAATCAGTTCATTTTGCTTGGCTGTGATTGTTATTTCAACTTTCTTTATCACATTCACGATTGGTTTTGCAAGCAACTGAATTTCAACTAAAACCTTACCATCTTTGTCTGGATGATAGAGGAACACGTTGACGGCGGTCTTTTTCCCATCTGCTTCTTTGGTTAACTGTATGTAAGCCTGATCTGTTTGCACCTCTACAAGACCAGTAATCTGTCTTATAAGTTCTTCTTTAATATTTTCAATCCCTGAAACTGGCTGTTCAGTCGTTTTCTTTGCCATTTTACTTACTTCCTCGTTGCTTCCACGAAAAGCTCGATTAGACGCTTTGCCGAAATCAAAGCTAAAAAAATAGCTAAAGCTTTCGCCGTAATCGTGTTCCAAGTGAACAGCGTCCAAGTAGATAGCGTGAAAGCTATGGTGTAGAAAATCAATACTAATACTAACGTAGGAATGCTTTTTTTATTCATTTTTTATTTCTCCTCATTACTTTCTAATTTTTTATGTGCTTTATCCGTGATAATATCTGATATCTTGTAAATTTTACCATCTTCCAGTTGGTCTGCAAGATACTTCATTTGATATTCAATGTCGTGCTTACCTTTTGGTTTTTCAAATTTCCACCAGTTATCAGCTTTTATTCCATCTTCTAATAGATCCATACGGTTCTTTTTCTTGTTAAGTCTGATATATAATTCATCATCTTCGATATGCGAAAGGAGTCTTTCCTTTGCGGCGATAGGGCAATCAATAATATTTTCATCGAGCATGTAATCTTTGCTCTTCATCTTCTCTTCGATGAAATTATAATCATCCATGGCAGCCCATACCAACGCTCCGATGGCTACAGCGATACACACTAATATCATCATACCAGAAACAAACATCAGAAATGAACTAAGAAAATAATCTTTCAAATCAAAAGAATTTATATTAAAAGAATTTATGAGAAGTTTCCCGAAAGCAATCACTCCAGCAATAGAAATTGCATGGACCAATACAGTTTTAAATGCCACCTTGAATATTGTTTTGACGATCGTACCCATTCCCAACCACTTTCTTATCTCTCTCTTACTTTCCTTTTTTCGTTGTCAGTTTATCACCTAACTGTCTGCACAACATTTTCTTCTTTTCCAATTCATCAACTTCGTTGTCTGCCTCAATACATTTATCGAACGGAAGAGATTTACTCGCTTTATTGTTTTTATAAACTTCTTTCTTTTCTTCTACAACTTCTTCCTGATCATCTTCCTCTTCTAAAATGCCTTCCAGAGTGAAGTGATTGTTAGACTGTTGTTCTTGTGTTAATCCTGCCATTTCCCTTCCCTTTCTAATAATTTCTTGCCGAAAATACAATTCCAGCATCTTCATCCAGCCATGTATCTGGAATCTTTTTTACGCATTCTTCAAATTTTGTTAGTGGTATTTCCCAGATGTTGTAAGTTGCTTTTTCGAATGGCATCTTCATGCCGAACGTTTCCTCATCCCAATCTTCTTCTTGGTCTTGAAAATACATGCCGCTAATATCGCACTTACTTTTCTCAAAGATGATTTTCGGTGAAGTGTTGTCAGTAAAATCGAAACACCACTCAATTTCTGCCATACAATCTGCTTCGCTTTCTTGTTTTAACATTAAATCGCTTAGGTAAGCGACAATAGGTTTATCCGTAGGATCTAGGACATTTCTTGTGTAATAATCAAATTTACTTACAATTTCTCCGTAGTTTTCGTTTCTGTAGTTTTCAATATCCATGCCATCAAGAATGTGATACAGATTGACAATCATGGCAGCTGCTATGGACTTATTATTTTTGTTCAATTCTGTTTTCCAGTTATCCTTTATTTTCGTGATAAATTCTGCCATCTTTTCTTGTGCTTCTTTGATTGTTTCTACTTCAAATAAGACCGTTGCAAGTATTTCTTTATTATTGTCTGCGTCTTTACTATAATTTTTGATTAAAAATTTCATATTTATTTTCTCCCTTTTGTATACTTATTATAACATAGTAATTTCTTTTTAGCAAATAAAAAACAAGAGATTTTCACCTCTTGTGTAAGATAAGGGCTTACTTTTCAGTAAGCGATATAGGATTGGAGGTTTGGACATCCCCCAAGGGCTTTTACCCGACTACATATTACTATAACTTTTGCTGATCTGCAACTGTCTTATAAGCAATTCTCGAAATAGAAATCTACTGCATGTGTACTGGAGAATATCCCTAGTTCCACGAATAACTTACCAGCACCTGCATGATCGTAATAATAGTCTGTTGTTGCATTACCGACAAGATTGTAAAAATCATTAGCTGGTCCATTTCCGTCTTCTTTTTCTAGTAATTTCCAAAATTCGTCGGCGTCTTTGGTAAACTCTAGGTGTTTGCATTTATCTTTTAAATAAGTTATGAATCGTTGTTTAGCCATCATTTCTTTTTTCTCTCTTTCTACATTCTTATTATACTACTATATTTTCTTTATAGCAATTGCTGTTAAGGCTTTTTTTGAATTTTCTAAATATAACAGAAATTATTTCTTGCATATACTGTTATGGTATGGTAATATGTAAGAGCAGGGGCAGAGCATCAGCCATCCCTAAAATATTCAGACCACCCCTGCATTTCCAACTTTCCCCAAAGAGTTGAAAAAGAAAAAGAAGGTTAGTCGCCTTCTTTTTTTTTATTTGCTTTGTAGAAAGCGTTGTGATAAAATGTAGGTATAGATAAGAAAGGTGGTTAGAGAATATGGAAGAAAATAAGACGTTGGTAACAGAACTACCATTGCCGTTTGATGAGAAGGATTTAGAAGAATTAAAGAGTGCAAAGTGTATTATTGACTATCGTGGGGATGGAAAACCTGTTGTAAAAGATGGACAGCTCACATTATCTTATGATGATTATTGGTGGAAAAAGTAAAGGAAGATAGACAATAATATTTGCAAAATAAAAAGAGTCTTATGACTCTCTTTTTTTTATGACATCATTCGTTGTTTATCGGATCGAATTATATTCCGTGATTTCACTTCTACGTTGTATATATTGGAAGATTTATCTTCTTGATTTGTTCGCTCGCAGAACGATGACAACATATCTCTTAATTCTTCTTCATCATAATACTCATCGTCCAACACAAACATTGCCTTCAACTGTATCCTTGCAGGCTTCTGGGCAGATATCTAACAGATAATCCTGTTGTGTGAAATATCCGTATTTGGCGAATAACTCTGTTGTTTTTTCAAAAGCGATGTATTGAGGATCGTGAACTTCTTCGCTACGGATCTTCATGTTGAAACTTTCAAAGTCTGGGTTATCTGCTACTAACTTTTGCATGTATTTAATTTTTTCTGCAATTTCATCCATTTTCTTTTCTGCCTTCTCACAAAGTTTTCCGAAGCGTTTTTCTATGATATTGATCATGTATTGTTTATCTTTCTTGCTAATCTCTTCCATCCATTCTTTATGAGTTTTCCCGATGCCGTCCTGTCCAGACATCCAAAGGATCACTTCGATCTTTGTATCTCTGTAAAGTTTGTCAATATTGAATAGTTGTGATAAATCGCTTCCGTCTTGTGCTAAGTGACATAGTGTTCTTGTTACAATGTCATCAAACGATTCTGTCTGTGAATTTTTGTTGCAAATAGTAATATCGTATATCTTCTTCATTTTTTCTCTCCTTTTGTTTATACATACATTATACTACTTTATTTTCTAAAAAGCAAATATAGAAAGAGAAACTTATATTTGCTAAAAAGAATATAGTATGCTATAATAAGTATATAAAGAAAAGGAGAGGTTATATGAAAAGAAAGTATAACATTGTAGTATGTCCTAGATGGGAATTACCACTCAAACAATTAAATATTGAAGCAGGGGTAAAATTTTGTGAAAGAGAATTAGCTGATATGTCTAATGGGAAATTTCCACTTTCCTTATTAGATGTTGATAACGTCATCTCATACATTCGTCTTGATATTCTAACGTATTTATTTTTTATAAAACCAGAATATGATAGCTTTTTCCAGCTGGTAAAAGATGTTGCAAACAAAAAACAAGATATTGAGAAAATTCTTCAAGATATTTTTGGAGAGCTATGCGATCTTGCAAAGAAGAGGATTCTAGTTATTGAAAAAGAGGTTTGTGAGATGTACGAAGAGTTTAAAAATGACGATGGGAAAACTGTTGATGAAGAATTTGGTAATGATGTTCGTCCAGCCTTAGTTCCAGTTATTCACAAGATCGAACATTCACTTGAAAGCTTTGTGCAGACTGGATATAACTACCAACATGAATATATTGCAGACAAGTACCCTGAAGCCATCAGAATTGAAGAAGAGCCAGACGGAGAAGAGATTGAGATTATAGACTTGTTATTCTTCCATGATCCAATATACTTAAATGTGGATCTACTTGAAAGACGAGTCGGGTCGTTTATTGAAGATACGCAATGTGATGCACGTATATTGCTGGTTAAAAAGAATAGCGTATTCCAACCAGGGAAGATAAAGTTAAGTTAAAAACAAATACAGAAAGAAAAGAGAGGAAAATATATGGCAAAAGAAATTAACAAAGAAAAGGTTTTAGAAGCCTACAAACAAGCAACAAAAAAAGGAACACTAACGGAAGGACAGTTATTTGCGTTTAGTCAGTTTTTAAGTCGATTTATAGACGAATTTGGATACATGATCAAGAAGGTTATAAGAGAGTTTTGTCCAGATGTCGCAAATGATATTTACAAACTACATCATTTCAAGATCATGGATGATGTGATCTACCTGAATTATGACGCTGGAGAACTTGGAGAAAGAGAAGGCTCCTTCTATATGCCGCTCAACTGGATTGGCTCTAATCTTACAAAAAAGGAAAAGAAAATCGAGGGAGAAATTGTTGAGCTTGAAAATCGAAAAAGACGTTTGCAAAAGATGATTGAAAGAAAGAGTGAAACGCTAAAATATCTGGAAGAAGAATACAAAGAAGTGGAAGCGAAAGAAAGAGAGGCGAAGTAATGAAAACTGGTATTGAGAACGCTAAGGCAACATTAGAAATCTACGAAAAGTTAGAAGCTGGCAAAACAATTTCCGTTGAAGAAGTTGAAACTTGTTGGAACTTTATCGCTGATGTATATGGCGGGATGGAAAAGAAATTTGAAAAGATATTATCGCTTTTTAGATATAGTGATAGAAATGTTTTCAAGAAGATTCTGTGGATCGTGGTTGTGAAATACGATAACCTTGTGTACGTTGGGTATGAAACAGTCAAAGGAAATGAAACAGAGTTTTCTTTTGAAAGAAAGTTTTTAGGAATGAGTGATGAAGAATTGGAAGAGTATCGCCAGAAGTCAGTGCAGAAAATGGTTATTTCTTCTGTTGCAGATATTGAAAGAACGAAAATTCAACTTACAGCATATAAGAGATCAATTGAAAACGCTGATAAGAGAATAGAAGAACTAAAGAAGAAATTGGGGAAAGGGAGAAAGGCAAAATGAAGAAAATAGGAAAATTATTTCTGGTGATGGCTCTAGCATCGACTTTGCTTGGATGTTTTGACACAAGAAGAGGTGGGGATCAAAGTTTAATGAGAGATGTTAAGACTACTACCTACGAGTTATCGGAACAAACAAAGAAAGAGATAGAAGAAGGAAAAGAAAAAATCGTTATTGCCGAGTTCTTTTATCGTGAAAGGTCTATGAGTATGACAGAGGATTCCGTAACAACTTCTATTGTGGAAACGGTAAATGCAATGAACGAAAAGATGGAAGAAAATGGATATACGATTATTTCTTTGGATACGACAACACAGGGAGAGGAGTCGAGAGCAATTTCGTTTATAGCGATCTTCAGTAAAAAATAAGAAAAGAAAGAGCTGGTAATAGGCTCTTTTTTTGTTGTGGTTCGTCAATTACTTAGCGATCAATTACTAAGCTTCCTGCTTCAACTATCATTGTATCTAGCCTACATGGTTTATGTTGGGGCTATTCCATCTCCACTTAATATATTCTTTTTATAATAATTATTTCCTTCTAAATATTAAACTAATGCTTGCTAAAAAGAAAATACTATGCTATACTATAGGTATAAAAAGAAAGAGAGAAAAATATTATGAAAAAGATAAATCAAAAGGCAGAACAAGTATCAGCACCAGAACAGGTGTCAAAACTACAACCATTTCCATTTATTGAAAATGAGGATTATTTATTAAAGTTAAAGAGTGGAGATTATGCTGTCGCATATTGGAATCAAGGGCAATTTTATTCAGGATTTGGCGACCTATATATCGAAGAAGAAATTGTGGGTATTGTGGCATTGAAGGACCTAGGGTTATAAAATGAAAAGAAGATACAACGTTGCAATTTGCCCTAGATGGGATCTTCCGATCGAGCATTTGAACACCGAAGCAGGAATACAATTTTGCGAAAGAGAGTTACAGGATATGTACGATGGAGAATTTCCACTCGTCTTGTTGGATACTCGTGAGATTGCAAAAAACATCTGCTACGATATTTTGTTTTATTTATTTATTGCTTATCCCAGTTATTACGAAAGCTTCTTTTCGTTGATAAAGGAGATCGGTGAAAAGAGGAATGTTGAGCAAATTCTTAGAGATTGTTTTGGTGAGCCATGTGAGCTTGCCAAGAAGAAGATTCCTACAATTGAGAAGAATATCGTTGGAATGTACGAAGAATTTAAAGGTGATAATGGAGGATTTGTTAATCGAAAGTTTGACGAAAATTACCGTCTATCTAGTCAGCATATTCTTTGTAGGTATGAACATTCACTTGAAAACTTTGTGAAAACTGGCTACTTATATCAATATGAATATATTGAGGACAAGTATCCAGAAGCTATTAGGGTTGAAAAAGAGAATGGAGAAGAGATTGAAGTAATGGATCTGTTATTCTTCTATGATCGTAAAAAGTTAGATGAAGAAGCTATTCGACAGCGTATCAATTTCTTTGCTAGTGAAACCCAAAGCGATGTTCGGGTTGTGGTTATTAAATTTGATGATGTGTCACAACAAGAAGAAATCGGATAAGGAAAAGGAGAATAAAAGATGTTATTTGAAAGAAAAGATATAAAGAAGATTATTGAAATTAGCGAAAGAATTGCCGATGGAAACAAGTCGTTATCGGCTCAGGATGTTATCGCTATTGACTCGTTTTATTCAAGCGTCAAACTTGGTGTTGAAGCGAAGGTTGCAGAAATTGCCCAAGCTTTCTACCCGTTCACAAAGCGTAAGTTCTTTGAATTAAAAGATTTCTGCGTTGTTGACGATATGGTTAATGTTGCTTGTTACGACTTAGATGTAAATGTATTTACGTTTTCCTTTCCGATCAGGATGTTTAACATGAGTAAGAAGGAAATCGAAAGTCATACATTAGACTTATGTCGTCGTCAGCTCAGAAACAAGAAGAAGGAATTAGAAGAAAAGGAAAAAGAGGTAGAGATGCTAAAACAGAAGATCTCTGATTTAGAAGCGACATGCCAAGCTAAGGAATACTAGAAGAAGAAAAGTGGGAAACACTTAATAAGGTGTGGTCCACTTTTTATGTGTAATCTGTTTCGAGTAATTTCAAGCTGTTTCGAGTAAATTATCGTTTGCATTATACTGTTATATATGCTACAATATACTTAGCTGATCTGCCGTGTGTAGAAACAGTCCCTCAAGACGAGTCAAACCAATTTCTGCAAGACGCAGCAGGAACGGTGACTCGTCTTTTGCCTTTATAATCAACAAAGCTTGGTAGGCTGAAATTAGACCCAATAGTAGACTATGTTCAGACTGAAACTGGACTAGGATTAGACTAAGATAAGACTAATTTCAGACTAACCTTAGTCTAAATCCAGACTAAGAACAGACTAAGATTAGACCAGGATTAGACTGCGACTAGACTAAAAACAGGACCTATTATCTTAATTGTGAATCATTGTGGATCAATATAAGAAAACAAAGGAAGCTGATCCATGATGGAACAAGAGAGAACCAGAAGGATCAATGATAAGAAAACGAAATGGAAAGCAACAGGCGATCACAATAACGATATAAAAGAGAAGAACAAAAGAAAAAAGGTGGAAGAACAAGGCAGCCACCTTTTATTATTTATGTGTGTGTGCTAAGTGATGCCTACCCAGCCAGACAAACCATGAAGGCATCAGTAATATAAAAATATATGCCATGGCAAAACAATCTTATAAAGAACTAATATAAGCCACAACACCATTACGTAACATGGGAACATTATCGCTCATACCAAATAAGCAATTATCGCAGTTCTCTATCAAACCCTCTAAAGATAACATATACTTTAATCGTAAAGAGGTAAATAGCATAGAACTTGTAAAGATCTCCTTAGCAACCAAAGAAGGACTTCTTAATGGACCTATATCAGCCAATACACTCTCTTTAGGTTTCTCGTACATAGTAAACTTATCCGCAGGTTTAACAACATAATTAGTTAGATTCATAATCGGATTCAAGTATATATTAGAGCAGCCTTCTCTATCAACCAATACCGTCTTATTTTCCGTAATCTGATTTGCAATCGTCTTTTCAATAATGATGAACAAAGATTGGAAGTCCACCTTCGTTTCAGGGAAGCAGTGGTGATAAGCTTCGATACCAAAAGTTTCCTTTAATTCATTAAAAAAGAATTTATCACTAAAGTCCATTCCAAATAGTTGAGTAGCAAATACTGTTTCTTCCGTTTTTTCATCTTTTAATATCAGTTCTATTTTTCTCATTTTCCTTCTCTCTTTCTTCACCTAAATTATATCATGTTTTCTATATTTTCTCAAAAGAAAATAAAATGGAAAGATACAAGATATGTACAAACAAATGGATCCAAACTTCGTTCCCTGTACTTTCCTTAGACCTTCTTTTATTTTTCTTCTTATAAAAAGAGAGAGAGTAGGAAAGTGGTAAGGAAAGGTATATACAAGAAAGGATACAGGAAAAACAAAGGAAAGCCAATTTAACAAAAATTATGGCTTGCCATATACTGTTATATGTGCTACAATCTAATTAGCTGATCTACCAAGGGTAGAAACAGATCCGAGGGACCACTTTGACACTTCCTGTAATGACGCAGCAGGAAAGACGAGGTGGTCCCTTGTTTTTATGTAAAAGGACAAGAATGAATTTTTGTTATCAGGAAATCATGGTACCGATAATAACAGGAATAGAATCACAAAAGAAACTGGGTATGGGAAATTCCGTTTTATTCTCTTGCCCCTCTTCTTTTTTTTAGAAAAGAAAATAATAAGGAAAAGGCAGGGAAAATACCAAGGAACAAGACCAACCTAAATAACGGGCAGAAGTGGGGAAATCGTTGAGGAAGATAGAAAGGAAAGTATGCAGTTGGGCTAGTCTAACGACCCGTTAAATTATAGATATATCTATATATTGGTCTCGTCTATGATACCAATGTCTATACTTGGGCTACTAGAGCGTACCAATTATCGTTTTAAACTGGGCTAATCTAGTAGACCAGTTTTTATATTCCAATTTTATTTTCTTGGTCTACTCTATCGACCCATGCTATATTAAGATGACATTGTTTTAACTTGGGCTATTAGACAAGACCAAACTTTATAGTACTTTATAGTATTACTTATGTTTTTGGTCTGCTCTACGAGTCCAATTCCTTTATTATTCTCTTTTGGTTTCCTCTATCAGCCCAGTATTTATCCTGATCAAACTGGTTCTTGGGCTACTATACGAGTCCATATCTTTATTGCACTTTCTTTTATTATTGGGCTATTCTATCGTACCAACTTCTATTTTTGGTCTACTATACGATACCAACTTTGTTACTCCAGATGTTCATAACTGGGCTGCTCTATTAGACCAGCGTTATATCTTCTCTTTTCTCTTTCTTGGGCTACTATATGATACCATTTTTTTTAAACGTGCCCTGCTCGCCACTCTCTGGCTCAATACAATTCTCCTGGTCGCCCCACCTTCGCCACCCTTTCGGGTACGTTCGTGGCTCGCTTTTTCTTTTTTTTCTTTTTAGTTATTCGATCTTGAATCTACTTTCTGCTAGAAAAGGGGTTTTGTCCGTTTTTTAGGTTGTGCAGAATGGGAAATGGAACGGAAAAAGGAAATTACAGGGAAATCAGCTTGAAGTTTCTATTATTTTTCTTGTTTTTAGACGGAAAAAGGAAGATCTTGTCGAAAATTCTCGATAAATCTCTTGTTTTAGGTTATTTTCTCAATATTTTCCCCAGAAATATCCCTATTTTAACAAAAGAGAGAATAGAAAAAAGAAGAAAGTAAGTTAGTAGAACGCCTATTTTTGTCAATCTTAGTGATTTTGAGTACAAAATGTGCCTGTTATCCCTGTTTTCGTCCTAATATTCAGGAAGCCGTTGTGTTTTCCCATGTATTTTCTTATTGTTTTCTTATATTTGAAAAGAGAAGAGCAAGGAAAACTATTAAGTTATCTAAGCGAATATGTAGATAATGATGAAGTTATTAAGGAAAAATGGTAGGAAAGAGTCTTTATTATGCAGAAGATATTAGGAAAAAGGGTAGGAAAGAGTCTTTATTATGCTAAATCGACTAGAAATGGATCAGAAAAAGGAAAAAAGAAGGATGCTACGTAGGAATAGGTGCTATACGGACAGGAAGCCTTTGCGTTTTCTTGCGTTCTTTCTTTTGTTTTTCCTTTGTTTGGAAAGAAATAGAAAAGAAAAAGGAAGATAGCTTGAAGATAAGTAGGCGTGATTGGAACTAAGGAGAGAAGAATAAGAGAAAAAGGTAGGTTACGTGAAGTGGATATAGGTTATGGTGAGTTATAGGAGTTTTCTTTTGTGTTTTCTTTCGTTTGGTTTTGGTGAGTTATTTGATCGTGGATAGGAAGCCACAGCATTTTCTTGCTTATTCTTTCGAGTTCTTTCTTCCGTTTGAAAAGAGAAGAATACGGAAGTTAAAAAGGAATTTCGTATGATAGAGTTCTTTTCCTTCTCGCTTACATGCTCGGTGTTGAGTGGCTCGTCAAAATAACCTTATTTTACGTTAATTTATTTGATTTATTTTATGCTAAGATGCGACAATACATATACTCAATATGTAAATGTCGCAAAACACTTCCTTTGTGGTGTGCGTTTTCTATGCTTTGTAGAATATATTTCATTTTCTTTTTAAACAATATTTTTGTATTCTATAAAGAATTGTTTTTATGTTCTCAAAAGCAAACAAAAAAAAGAAAGATAATTGAGTTATCTTTCCGAAAATTTTGATGCAATTTGATTGTTTTGCTTTTCTTTGTCGCTATGCTCTTTCTTCATTCTTCTAGCACGTTCACGCTCTTCCTGGATTGCCTTGTTGATGAAATCCATCTTGCTAAGGTGTTCTCTCTTCATTGGCACCTTATCAATTTCTAGTCCAAGACTCTTACAGATCTCGCAGAATTTATCACGTATCATAGCAGTATAAGTGATTAGTCGGTTGTTAAATCTTGACTCTGGTTCATCTGAAAATGGGAGTGGAATACCAGCTTGTTCTAATGCTTTTTCTTTCCCAATTTCTAGTCGTGTTGTTCCATCAGGGTTACGTTCTTTGTATACAAAAACTTTCCGTTGATGGATATGTGGGGTTGATTCATCAAGATGTAGTGAAGAATTTAGGACTACCATTCTTCCCTTTGTGATATCTTTTTCATAAGATTCTAATTCTTTATAAGCTGTTGCTAATAGTTCTGGATCAGGATAGTCATATAGATTACCGATCTGAATAATGCTCTCTGTAGGTCTATACCTAGAGGATTTTCTGAATTGATCCATAGTCATAATCCTATCCTTTTTTCTACTTTGTCTTGCCTTCTCATTTCGAATTTCTAAAGCTTTTGCAAAGTGTTCTTCATAAAAACGTTTTTCAGCTGCTTCAAAATCATCTGCCATTTCTGGATAAACGCATTCATAAACATTGTCCGATACACGTTCTTGAATAACGTGTGGAGATTCATTTAAGTCATAATTACGACAATTGTGGTTTGGATTGCCTTCCCATTTTTGTCCATTATGAATAGAAACTTTCATCATATTTACACCTCTTTCTTCCGAAACAAAGTATATCATACGAAAAAAGATGTGACAATACATATATATAATGTCACATCTTAATTTTGGTGTATTACCCTAAACGTAGAACACTTGGCAGATCCGCATAGAACTCTTCTTGTGTTTCAAGACATAAGCAACCAAGTGGCATGCTTCTAGCACAACCACAATCCATGTTAATTAGGTGTCCTTTAGATGATCTTGAAATCCTTGGTAATGAACCACTACGCTTCTGCCCATACGAACATTTAAAGACTGGTGTATGTCCTATGATTAGTGTCGTATTTTTATATGAGTTATATAGTGATGAAAACTTCTGGTATAGTTCAACAGGATTCAATCTTGCGTATTCTCTACTCCACAACACCCTATCACGATCAGACGTGCTGGCATCCTTATAAAGTAATTCATCTTCAACATAGTATTTCAAATGTGTAGCATGAGTTATGTAATACTGTCTGTTATTAACCACTAGGTTAGGTATTACGAGTGGACATTGAGATAGGTCATACAACAATGAATACTGCTCCACAAGTGTTAACTCTTCAAACTGCTTTAATGTGTTCTCGTTACCATTGCAGCTCCATTGATACATAGCATCTTCATCTTTTGATAAAAGAGCCTGCAACATCATGTGTTCGTGGTTGCCTATTAACAGGATCATGTTTTTTTGAGAGAGGATATACTTGAGCAATTTTACTGGTTGTTCTCCCCTATCAATTACATCTCCGTTTATATATAAAATGTCATCATCAGAAAAATTTATCTTTTTTAAGATATCCATGAAGTAGTCATACTTGCCATGAATATCACTCATCACATAATGCATTTCTCCGCCTTTCTATATGATTCTATTATATCATAACAGTATGATTTTTGATATAGTAACATACAATTATTATGCGTTTTTCCAATAAAAAATCTAGCTAAATGCTAGATTCTCTTTTATATATTTGGATGTAATCCATATCTCTTTTTTCTTCGTTATATCTTTCTACCTTTACAATTTCTTGAACCTTAAAGTCTTGTAAATACACGATTGTATCAAATGACTTCGTTGAACGTTTAGCCTGTTCATAGTTCACATTTTGCATTCCTCTTAGGGTTAGATCAACAAGTTTATCAATTGCATCTCTTGCTGATTGAGAGTGTATGGATAATGCTGTACGACAGCCAGAGTTTGATAATGTGATAGCAGAAACAACCTCTGGTCCTTTTACTTCACCTATGATGAACACGTTGGCACCAGCTACTAGAGCCATCTGTCCAAGTTGTTCAAGTGTACAGGCTCTTTGACTACCTTGAGGGTTAGAAACAACATGTTCAAACATAACACCTTTTCGGTAAGCAAATAATTCATCGTTTTCTTGGATACATAATATTTCGGCTGAAGATTCGTATGCTTCTTCTAAAAACCAGTTTAATAAAGTTGTTTTACCAGATCCAGGAGGACCAGCGAATACAACGCCCTTGCTATGTTTACCGCAATCTAATAAGTAGTTGCGTATCTTTTCATCCATCATTCCAGCTTTGATTAAATCGTCAGCCATCAACTTCTTTCTAGGTAACTTTCGGATGTGAATGATAGGATATCCAGAGCATGTAATATATGGTGCTGTGATAGAAAATCTCAATAGGTATTGTTCATCTTGTTCATCTGTAAATGTTTGGGTCGGGACACTTAAATCTATTCCGTTTAAAGTCGCAACACCATAGATGAATCTCATGTAATCATCTTGATCAATAAATGTAACATTTGATAAATAAGCCTTGTTTTTAATTCTTACTCTGATCGAGAATGGATCCGTGATTTTTATATCGTTGATTTCTGGATCATCAATAAGATCTTGCACGATATATAATTCGAATAAGGCACGATGCAATTTCTGCATAAGTGCAGGAACATCTTCTTTTAATAGTCTTGCCGTATCTACGAATGTTCTTTGAATATAAGCTTCTAATAATTCTATAAAAGAACGTTTGTCCTTTTGCCCTTTTAAAACTCCATAATAAGAAGTTTTTTCAGCTTCGGTAATATACTTCATTGCTTCTTGGAAGATTGTTATGAATGTGTCGTAATCACAAATGGTTTTAATCTCCATGTCTTTCGCTTTTAAGTTGTAAACTAACTCTTGTCTACTATCAATCTCTTCAAGCTCTCTTGGAACGTAGTTTTCCAGTTGGTTCAAAAATGGTTTTTTCGTTGAAGAGTTTTTAAGCTTTTCATCTTGCATAGCGACCATATTTGCATGCAATTCTTTTTCTTCTTCGGAATAAAATCTTCTCAGATTTTCTGGAATGATCAACTTGTTTTTTTCTTCTTCTTTGACCTCATCCTTAATTCCTATAAAGTTGTATAAATCTCTAAACTTGATTTTTTCTCCATAAAATCTTACTAACACATAGGCTTCAAGATATTCATTTTTGACCTTTACGGAAATTGATAAAGAATCCAGTCTATGTGTTTTCTTCTTTAGATTTAAGAAGTCGTTAATCTTTTTTTGTAATTCAGATATACCGATTGTTAAGTCATGTTTTGAAATATACAGGTAGACATCGTTAGCCCATGCTCCCATTCTATCTGGGAATATTGAATTTACGATCTTAGAAAATGACTCCCCTTTTGAATAAATAATAAACTCATCTCTATCACGCAAGGAATACGTATCTTCTAGGCTATTTAGTTGGGCATCGTTTTTTGCGATGCATACAGTAACTTGTTGTTGGTTTGTCATTTCGTCTTCTCCATATTAAAACTATATGTTCTTCCAGAAAGACCGATAATTTGTAAACTATAATCGCCCTTTGATAACTCAATGGATAATTCCAACTTACCGTCTTCGTTTTGAGATAAGAAAGTAGCTCCATCTGCTCCTACAACACGTGCTTTAGGATTTGCCACCTTATAAGTTCCACGCTTCACCTCTTTTGTATCATAGCTAACTGTAATGGTGTATTTTCCATCTTCTTCAACGGTAAGTTTTTCTTCTTTAATATCATCGCTTTCCAATGTTTGTTTTGTGTCTGTTTGATGATCGTCTGATTGAGCGATTGGCACATTAGGAACGTTAACATCTGTATTCTCATCCCATTCTTTGCCTGTTGACGAATATCTAAACAAGCCATAGCCATTTACAAGATAATATCCACTGTTAAGCCATGAAGGCAATGTGATTGAGATAATTTTGCTTTGCATATAATCAAAGTCTTTAATGTTATATGCTTCTTCAGACATAAGGGCTCTTACATCTGCTTTAATCTTGTAATTCTTTAGAATTGTTCCAATATAAACATCAGTAGAATATGTTTTATCTTTTTCTAGTCCAATGATCGTTCCTGCTTCAGAAATATTTCCAGAACGCAGTTTAGCGTTACCAATTGATTCGATTACAGCTTGGTAATCTCCAGCGTTAGTAAGTTGACTGGCATCTGATGCAGGGTTGATATTCAGATTTTTTACATCCGTATCAAACACATATCTTCCAGTGTTATTTGGTTTTAGCCCACATACACCAATTGTATATCCTAGATCGTAAAAGCGTTCAATCAAAACATCTCCCTCTACGACTCCATCATCTTGTCTATATACAATCTTATCTCCTGGATACATCATTGGAATTTTAGATTCTTCCAATTCCTTAATCCAAGCTACTCGTGAAGAGTCTCCACTTTTTGAAATACTGTATTGTGAAAAGGTTGCATTACTTAAAAATGTTTCGTAATAAGTGTCATCCCTTTGGACGTAATAAGCGTTATTTTTTAATTTGTTTATATTTGTTTCTATAGTTACCTCATTATTACTATCTTGAGAATCTTCGGCTGAGCATCCTGTTAATAGTGAAATGCTTAGCCCTATCAATAAAATCTTTTTCAAAATCATAAAAATCTCCTTTTTATCATTTATATTATGCTATTTTTTTACTGTTATGACATAATTTTTATACAGTTTCTTAACGCATATTTTTTGACTTGTAATAAACATATCAACCCTTAGAAGAGCATGCCGACATCGTATAGAGCGGTGTTCTTTAATGTACAAATTTTATGGGGGCTGTACCAATAGAGTATAAAGAATGGAAATAGTTCTCGAAAATCATACTGTTATATGATATAATATAGGTGAAATCAATAGAAAGGACTATTATGGACAAGAAATACAAAGCAATTCCGTACAAAGTTACTACTCATCACGACGCCATTGAAGATAAGAATGAACCATGGAATAGTGAACCAGCCTATGATACTTCTGAAATACGTTACTGTATCGTATCAAATGAAACAGGAGAGGTCTTAGATGATGCACAAGGATATGGTTACAGAACGGCACAAAAAGCTTATGCAGCTTATGCATATAAGACAAGAGATAAGAGTAAAGACAAGGAAAAAGCCGATAAGAAAAGACATATCCAAAAATGGATGAAAGAACATAAGGGATTTGTTCGAGCTATGGACGATACAGCTTTTCAAATTTTAAAGGGAGCATGGGGACCAGACGATGAATTTGATGCTAAGCAAGTAAAAATTATGCTTGAAGAACGTGGACTAAAACCAGATTTTACAGCTGGTGAGTTGTTAAGAGTATGGAGAAACTCATAAATAAAAAAAAGAGAGCAATAATCGCTCTCTCTTTTTTTACTTCGACATATTTGCTAACCTTTTTGTAAATTCACTTTGATTCAAATTTTCAACCTCAAAATCAACGAATTGGATCTGTTGCGTAACAGACATTGTACCATCGTTCTTCTTGAAGAAGTTGTTCGAAATATTACCATACAACGTTAATGTTGCTGGACCGTTAATTGAACTAGCTAAATGTGCTAGTCCGAAACCAACGGCTGTAGAAGTAGATGACACAAATTTGATGCCACCACCTCCAATTTCCTTCTTATAAGAACCATAATTTTGAACGATCTGAAATCCAGTAACCTTAAAGATAAGGTCTGGATTGCCATTTCCTAGTGGCTGAAATTTTTCGTTTTCTGTAATAGCCGCTAATAGATCTTCATTCTTTATTTCAACATCATATTCTAGGGTATCAGTTGCTTTAGGATCGAATGGTGTTGCATTTTGTTGCATATTTTTCACCATGGCTTCAAATCCGTCTTTTGTAACCGAAGCACCAGCTGCCCCAGCATGACCACCATGTCCCAAGAATGAATCAGCACATCTATCAAGATGTTCTTTTATATCGTATCCTTCTGGGGCACGGAACGAACCCTTGAGAATTCCATCTTGACCATTTGTAAATACAGCACATGGCAAGTTGTATTTCTCTAATATTTTTGCTGCTAAAATTCCAATAATACCTGGCTTAATATCTGGCACATAAACAATCACTGGATTCTTGATCTCGTTAGCACTTTCTAAAGCTTTTAGTTGAGGTAAAATACCGTTTTCGTAAGCGTTAGCTGTTGCCAACTTTCTTTCATCATTGCACTGTTTTAAAATCTTCATAAGTTCTAAACATTCAGAGTAATCTGAAGATGTTAATAGTTCTACAGCGTATTTCGCATAACCATCATACATGCGTTCTAAAGCGTTAATTGCTGGTCCGCAAGTAAATCCTGCTGTGACTCCAGTCCAATGAGAAATTCCAAATTCATAAGCCATTGCTTTTAATCCTGGCAAAGCATTTTCAATATTATTGTTTAAAACCTTCAAGCCCTGATAAGCTATAACGTAATTTTCTTCTGTTAATACCATCTGATCGCAGAATGTGGCAAGCATAGCGATTGGCTTTAATAGCTCAATTCTATTATCATTGCCAAGAAGAACACGTGCAATCTTGTAGGCATTTCCTGCCCCACAATATCCATCAAAGTCAGCTGAGCCTTCGATCGCAGCTGCATCTAAGATGTAATCAGCACATGGAAGAATCGTCTTACCATCTTCAATTACTGGCTGGTGATGATCTGTAACGATAACTGTATATCCAAATGATTTGGCGTAAGAGATTGGCTCTAACGCTGCAATACCATTATCTACAGTTAAAATTAAAACATCGTTTACGGATAAATTGTTCTCCATAACAAACGTATTAACTTCGTCAACCATTACTTTGTTTAGTCCAAATCCCTCACATCTTTTTGGGATTCTGTATCGAATATTTTTGAAACCAGTCCATCTCATTGCCCAGATCAAAATAGAGATAGCACTTGTGCCATCTACATCGTAATCTCCAAATATAAAGATAACTTTATCTTTGTATTCTTTGATCTTGTTAACTATGATTGGTAAATCCTTCATCTTGTATTGATCTGCGATTGAACGCTTAAACCAATTGTTGATATCTTGCACTGAATTTAGTCCAAGATTTTTTAAGTGAGCTTCTGCAATAGAGTTCACTCCTTCTTTTTTCTTAAATTTGTATAACATTATTTTCTCCTTCTATATTTTTCCGTGTCATCAAATATGTCTCACTCTTATTATGTTATGTTTGGAAAATAAAAAAGCCATAGGATTATCCCATGGCTATTTTTTTTAGAATGGTAGGTCGTCACTTGTGATGTCGTAACTGAAACCTGTTCCACCTGTAAGAGCGTTATACTGCTCATTACTCATTTCCATACCTGTTTGAGCTGCTGGTTGCTGTTGAACAGTTGGCTGTTGATAAGCTGGCTGTTGTTGAGCAACTGGCTGCTGGTACATTGGCTGTGCCTGTGGTACTGGAGCCTGATATGCTGGCTGTTGGTACACTGGTTGAGCCTGTTGTACTGGCTGCTGCTGAACAGTTGGCTGCTGATACATTGGCTGTTGCTGTTGCATTTGAGCCTGATATACCTGTTGTTGCTGAATAGCTGGCTGAGCCTGGATTGGCTGTTGATAAGCTGGCTGTTGTTGAGCAACTGGCTGCTGGTACATCGGTTGTGTCTGTTGTACTGGAGCAGTCTGGTACATCTGTTGCTGTTGAGCAGGAGCATACTGTTGATACATTGGCTGAGCTTGTGCTGCTGTCTGCTGAGCAGGTTGATTCTTCTTTGCCTTCATAATTAGTTTAGGCAATTCGAAAATATGAAGTCCTACATTAGTGTAAAACTTTCCATCCTTTTTCTCTGAAGAAGAATGCAAGAATCCGTTCATGCTAACAATATCACCAGCTTCAAATCCAGATGTGTCACTTTGTAATAGCTTATCGCTTAGTGCAATATTGACAAAGTCAGTGTGTTCTGTACCGTCACTGTATTTTGTACTTACGGCAATTGAAGTTGCCTTAAATTGCTTTCCAGAAGTGGCTGTTACAAGCTCAATAGGCTTTACAATTCTTCCAGAAAAGAAGGCTGTTGCCATACCGCCCATGAATGGACTGATAACAACTGAATCTGCAACAATTATAGCACCTGTTCCGCTGTCTGTTTTGCGGGTATTCAAATACCCAGAAACAACAATATAGCTACCTTTTGTTACGTTTCTCTTGATATCGCTAATCAAACGCCCGTCATAAACGGCAACATCAAAAAACGATGGGTTCCCTTGATCATTTTTCGGATTTACAGCGATTGAGAAAGCAATGTGTCCCTTTCCGCTTTCTTGTGTTGGTCCGAAATCTTTAATATCTTTTGTGATGTTACCCGCTACTAAAACTTGATTCCCTAATCTTGACATTTTATTTTCCTCCTTTGCCCTCTCTTTGGGGCGATATATTAAATGTCTAATTTATTCGATTTTTCCATATCATCAAATAAATACAATACAATTATGTTATAAGAAAGAAACGAAAAAAATATGGAATATCACATAATATATTTAAAGGAGAAAACAGAATGAGAAATTACGCACTAGAAATTTATGAAGATTATTTGCTTGGCAAAAAGAAAATATTGCGATTAAACATTGAAGCGATAGCCGATAAACCGATAAAAAAAGAAGATAAAAAGATTGCAAAAGAACGTTTACTAGAAAAGGCTTCCACGGAAATCATTAGATACGCAATAAAAGATATTTTACGATGGGATCCACAATATGCTGCTGAAAATATTACGGGAGAGATTGTCGATCAATTAAAAATTAGAACACTATTTAAGCATATCGATACACCGATTACTGTAATACAGTCTGGTGACTATAGAATGCTTATGAAAAAGGTGTTTCCATCTGAAGTTTCTTATAATTTAAAAGACCAGGCTGTAGATATTTATAAGAAAATTCTGAATGGAGAAATGAAGTCTTTTCCAAATGGTTATTTTAAAGATGAGCTAGGTAGAGAGAAGTTATCAGCAGTTTTAAATTATTATATAGCAACAAACTTAGCTGCATCTTCAATTAAGGAGTTATATTCAGATTTTGCAAAAGGTTCTGGAAGAATTAAGAAGCTAGACACTGCTTATATCTTTTATGCTTATTCTGGTGTATATGACAGCCCATTGGACCTATTGCATAATTCAATTGGAGATAAAAAAGATGACTTCTTATACAATTTTTATAGTTTCATGGGCGTTTTTGACGAAATTTCCAAGGAAATGTAAAATTTTTATAGATAAAACAAAAATTTAATAGCATAATAATTAGTGAACAGTATCGTTCACTTCTTTTATTTGTTAAGAAGTATAGAAAGGGAAAAATGAAGAAGAAAATTTTTAAAACGGCTGCATTCGGAGTTGTAGCCACAGGCGTAGCATCTGCATTGTTGCCTGTTTCCGCAGAAGGAGTTACTCCGCCAACCGCCACAACAGCTGCGACTATCACAGTCAAGAATGTTGATGAAGCAGACACTGCCGCTGAAGTAAAGGCTTATCGTATTGTTAAGCCAGAATTCAATGAACACGGTTTACTTGGTTACAAGGCTGTAGATGGAATTACTATTGCAGATCTTGCTAAGCCTACATCTGAAGAAGTTCAGGCAGCTGTATCCTACATTTTAGGACACCAAACAGAATTTGAACCAATTACATTAACTCGTAATGGTGCAAACTTTTCTGCCGAAGCACCAGCAGGAGAATACGTTGTATTAGTTTCTAAGTCAAATGCAACAGTTTATAACCCTGCAATCGTATCTGTAAATATTCCTAATGCAAGCGTAAACGCTGCAGATGGTGGTACAGTTGATTTAAACAATGCATTTGCAAATGGTAAGGTAGCATTCTTAAAGAGAAGCACACCAACTATGGAAAAGAACATCATCGTAGATGGTCAAAAGAAGAAGGGCGACCTAGTATCTGCTGACGGCGTTGGTTCAACAGTTGCTGATGAGATCACTTTCCAGATTGACACACAATTACCATCCTATCAAGTTGGTGAAAATGGATCAGTTTATAAGAATCCACGTTTCGAAATCTCAGATAAATTACAAGATGTATTTGAAAACATTTCAGAGATCAAGGTTCAAAATGCCGCTGGCGACGACTTAGTAGCAAACACAGACTATGAGTTAGTAAACGGTGTAGGTAGCAAGGACTTTACAGTTAAGTTCAAGAGCGAATACTTAATGGCTCATGGTAACGAAGCAGTTAAGATTGTTTATAAGACAAAACTTACTTCTACTGAAACAAACCAGAACTTTGCAGACAACAAGAACGTTGCTACATTAAAGTATTCTAACGATCCAACAAATGAACAGTCAGTTAAGATTGTAAAGGATAAGACATATCATTACACATTCTCTATTGACGGCAACATTGATGGAACATGGGAAGAATCAGGTAGCACAATTGATGGCAAGCAAGGCAAACATCAAACACACGAATTAAACAAGGTTACAGAACGTACAGAATCTACAACTTGGGAAGAAAAAGAAGATGAAGCACATACATTTACAAAGCATTCAACAAAGGCTTTAGAAGGTGCTAAGTTCGGACTCTACAGTGACGAAGATGCTCAGACAAAGGTTGCAGAAACAACTTCTACTGATAAGGGCTTTATGAGCTTCCATGGTTTAGATGCTGGTACATATTACTTAAAGGAAATTTCTGCTCCAGCAGGTTACTCTTTAAATGATACAGTATACAAGATCAACATCGTTGCAAACCTTGACGAAGAAGGTGTATTAACAGACTACTCTATTTCAACAGAAACTAAGGTTGGTGCCGCTTGGAATAAAGTTGGTGAAATGAAGTATACAAACACTAAGGAAGTTGATAATAAGGCTTTATTAGATACTGGTGATGAAAACCCTAACTATGGTAAGGTTAAGAATACAATTGTTACAGCAATTGATAATCCTACACAGATCGAAAATACTAAGTTGGCAGCATTACCATCAACTGGTGGTGTTGGTACAGTAATGTTTACTGTAGCAGGTATCGGCTTATTCTGTGGCTTCGGTTATGCTTTCATGAAGGCACGCAAGGAAACAGAAGAATTAGCTAAGTAAAGATAAAAGGAAGTGTAAAAACTTCCTTTTTTTTATTTGATTTGTCAAATATATAGCATAATATAAACATGGAAAAGAAAAGAAAAAAGTTTGTGGTTCAGTTGTTATGTCTTTTAGGTATGACAATTGGACTTGGAATCATGGGATATCCGATCGTTAGCGACTTGTGGAATAAATATCGAAACGATCAAATTGCCGACGAATACGAAAACAATGTAAAGGAAATTGATAAAGAACAAATTGATAAAATGTGGGCTGAGGCAAAAGCTTATAACGATCAACATACGGTTAACTTTGTAAAGGATATCTTTCATGATAGCGAGGAATACGTTTTATCTCACCCTTATGATCAATTGTTGAATCCAACTAATGATAACGTTATGGGATATATAGAGATTCCGAAAATCAATGTTCGTTTAGCTATTTATCATGGTATTAGTGAAGATGTATTGTCTAAGGGTATCGGTCATGTAGAAGGAACAAGTCTCCCAATCGGTGGGGCTGGGACTCACACTGTATTAAGCGGTCATCGAGGTTTACCTTCTGCGAAATTATTTACCGATCTTGACCAGATAGAAGAGGGAGACTTAATTTATTTACACGTCCTGGATAAGACGATGGCTTACAAGATAGATAAAATCGATACAGTTCTTCCTGAAGATACGAGTGGGCTTGCAATAGAACCAGATAGCGACCTTATTACGTTAATAACTTGTACTCCTTATGGTGTCAATTCTCATAGACTACTCGTAAGAGGAAGAAGAATTGATCCAGTTCCAATTGAACAAAAGAAGATTACACCTATTGAACAAGTTTCTAACATGCCAATAAAAGAAAAAGCTTTGGCAATTGGATTAGTTGTTTCCCCAATTTTGTTGATTATTTTGGTAATAAGCGACAGAAGAAAAGAGAAAAAGAAAAAGCAAGGAAAGTAAACCTTGCTTTTTATTCTGGATCAGGGATATATCCATTTGATACAAGAGAGTAGAAGTCTGGCGAATCGATATTTAGGTTTCCATCTTCATATCTTGCTAATGCGATAGCCTTTTTCGTTGTTAAACCACCCTTCTTTTCAAATGCTTCCCGCACGTAAACATCAGCATTTTCTCTTTTTTCTTTTAAATGCATATTGCTCATTTCCTTTAGCCCTATAGAGATTTCTCGATAATTGTATCTCTTATTTACTTTCGTTGAGTTGTAATAAAAGATCTTGGCATCAAAACAAATTCTATCTCCAATAAGGAAACGGTTATCGTATAACAACCTATTGAAAAAATCTGGTTTAACAAGAATATTCACATGTTGTCGAAATGGTAATTGACTATCTAATTCCACAACATCATGGAAACAAATGGTTGGATAACACTTGTATCCACCTTTAAACGCCTTTTTTACTTTTGGGAACATAGAATGGAATGTTCCTTCAAAGTGCATCACCTTCCCTACTACCTCGTAAAAGTATGGATCCATAGGTTTTCTTTTCATAATTAGATTCTCCTTTCTTTTGTTAAATTATACCACATAACAGTATAATTTTCTAGTATTGCATAACAGTATATGATATAATATATGTGATAGAAAAGGAGAAGAAAAGATGTTAAATTTTTATGATATGCCAGTCGGGCTTGGAACAGATAGAGAAAAGAGTTTACTGTTCTACTTAAACGATATGGCACAAAAAACAAGTGGGTTTGTTCTCGAATATTGCCCACAATTGGTGACGTTAGATTGTGTCCCAGAAGACATTGTAGAAGTTAGGGATATGTTAACGCCGCCAACTATAACTGATCTAACTGAGCAGGACAACTTAATCACATCTGTAGTTAAAAGGATTCATTCAATTGAATATTATGATTTTGAATATCCTGATAATTATGTCGCTTTTAATATATTAGAGGCTTCATTTATTACAGAAGTCGCCTTCATGGTTGCCATGATCAAAGACGGGAAAGAAAAAGAATTAAAGGCTTTTATTGAAAAGCATTATAAGATCCACGATGAAGATCTAAGGAGGTATTTAAAAGTTAGAAAGTATGTCCCAGAGGTCAAGGGGAAACTCGATTTGAATAAAATTGAAGAGTTCGAAGGGTTTTATTGTGATTTAGAGGTTACAAAAGATACCGAATATCATGGGATTGAAACTCTAAAAAAATTCTACAAGAAAAATAAGTTGAATCTTTTTGAAAGCCCAATGATGATGCTGGCTTGCTTTATGAGTAGAGAACAGATTGCTAAAATGCTGTTTCAGTTAAAAGAAGGAAAGAAAGAAGAAACAAGATGAAAAAACAATATGTATTAGATACAAATGTATTATTGCTGGACGAAAAGGCGATGCACAAATTTGAAGAAAACGATGTCTATATTCCAGTAGCTGTTTTGGATGAACTTAACATTCTAAAGGAAGATTACAAAAATCCTGAACGAGCAGAGGCAGCACGAGCTGCGAATAAAGAGATTCGTAAGCTTTTAGGTGAGCAGAAGGTTTTAAAGAGAAATGAAAAAAGATTAAAAGATGAAATTGTTTGTACATCTAATGGTGGTGGCGATATCTTTTTCACAAATTATTTCAACAAAACTGATATTGAAACAAATATGCATAACGATATGTCCGATTGGGAAATCATCTTAACCGCTAAAGCTCTAAGAGATTATAGTGATAACGAGAAGAGTAAAGATAAAAAGCGTAAAGTTGTATTGGTTACAAACGACAATGGAATGGCAAATAGAGCGATGGGAAGATACGGTCTAAACGTTGAAGAGTATAAGAGCCCAATGGAGAGCGAAATTTATAGCGGAAGAACAACAATTTTAAATGCCAAGGTTAATGCAGTTAAGATGTTACAAAAAGGTGGTGCTGTTGGTATTAAAGATGCCATCCCCGCAAAAGATCTGACACCAGATTTGTCTCTTTGCGAAAATGAGTTCATTGAGTTTTACGCACAGGATAAAGATGGTAAGCAGATTAGAAGTGTTGGTCGAGTAGTTGGTTCTGATATTGTCCCACTGGATTGCGATCGTTCCGAATTTAGTGGTATCAAGCCACAAAGTAATGCACAGTTATTCGCAAAAGAGTGCGTTACAAGCTCAGTAAAAGATGTTCCTTTGGCAATTATCTCTGGTCCAGCAGGAACTGGTAAAACACTGTTAGCTGTTGCAGGTGGTCTTGCAGCATTGGAGCGTGGCGAAGTTAAACAAGTCTTACTCTTGCGACCAAATGTAATGATCGACAAGAATGACGCCGCACTTCCAGGCAGTGAGCAAGAAAAGATTGATCCGTTAATGAGACCGTATTGGGATAACTTGAAGACTATCTTGTTGGCAAAAGGTATAAAGCCAGAAAAGGTTAGATCTCAAATTAACCAGTTGATCGGAGATGAAAAGATTAGAGCAGAATCCTTCTCGTATATTAGAGGAAGAAGTATTTCTGATACATATATTATTTGTGATGAGTCTCAAAATCTTTTAAGAAAGCATGTTATCGGTATTTTGACAAGACCAGGCGAAAATTCGAAGCTTGTCTTGCTTGGTGATCCTACAGATGAGCAAATTGATAATCCTTATGTTAATAAGTATAACAATGGATTGGTATTCGCTATGAACCTTATGAAAGATAGCAAGCTTTGTTACCAAACAGTATTTTATGAAAACGAAAGTAAGCGTGGTGAGCTTGTTAAGGAAGTTGTAAGCAGATTAAAAGAACATAAAAAGTAAAAAGAGGGAGAAAAAATGGTATTTGTAAAAGTATTGATTTCTTTAGTGTTATTACTTTTGATCACACTACTTTATCTTGTGGTTAAGAAGGTGCTGAAGAAATTTCTGAGAAAATCAAAAAGAAGAACTAGGAGCGTTTTAACTGCAGTTGGAATGATTGCTTTGTCCGTTTTCTTGGGGTTTGCATCTGTTCTGTTAGTTGGATCCGATGTGCCATATATCAAGATCAACACAGATAGCACAGATATTCCTGCAAATCTCTCTGATGGAGACTTGATTATCGGTTTTAATGGTAAGAAATTGCTCACAACGAGAGAATATAAAAAGCTTCTAAAGTCACATAACGAATACGAAGATTATCAGATTATGTATCTACATGATGGTAGCGAAGAATATGCAACCATATCGAAAAGTGGTGAGGATGCCTATTCGATCGGCATCGTTTGTGACGATAATAACAAACTAACAAAAGTCTATGGTATTGCTGAAAAATCTGGTTTAAAGGTCGGAGATGAAATTACTTCTATTTCTGGTATTCCCGTGACAGGTGATTATACAGCTAAGAAGATCTTAGAAGACTATCGTATTACATCTGATCCTGTATTGCTCGGTTACAAAAGAGATGGGAAGGAAAACAGAATCAATATCATTCCAGTAAAAGAAGGTGTCAAAAGTAACCAATTTAGAGTTAGTGGAGCTTATACCCACAACGTTCCAAATGTTGTTGGTTCAGCTATAAACGAGGTAAAACTTGATACTTTATCGATTCTAAAGCTAGATATGGGTACACTACTTGCAGAGCCATTACATGTCTTTGTATTCCATATTAGCATTGCGTGGTTAATGTTCGTTTCTGCGGTCGTTATTGTTTCGTTTATCGTTGGGTCTATTTTTATGGTCTTATTTGCAAAGCAAAATAATAAAAATACGAAGAGAATTATCAGAAGCACAAAGACTATTGTATATTTACTTATCTTACCAATATTGATCGTAATTGTTCATGTTGTGGGGGTAATTCAATCGTTATGATAAAGAATACGGCAGGAACAAGAGTATTACCTGATGGATCTGTTGAACTCATTATTCCTATTTGTCCAAGAACAAAGAAGAATCACCAGAATATTTATCATAAAAATATTGTGTCGAAGAAGACTGGTGTTGCCAAAAGAGTTCCGTTCGTTTCCACATCAACGCAATATAAATCGTATGCCAAGGATTCTGCGTTGTTTATTCGCCCATTAGGCATTGATTATCCAGTCAATGTGAAAGCAATTTTCTATGTTGATACCTATAGGTTGGTAGACCTCACAAATCTAAACGAGGCATTACACGATATTATGGTTTCTAATGGGATGTTAAAAGATGACAATGCGAAAATCATAGTGTCTACAGATGGAAGCAGAGTATTTTACGACAAAACTAATCCAAGAACAGAGGTTTATATAACAAGAACAGAACCAACGTTTGTAAAATAAAAAAAAGAGGGTAATTGTCCCTCTCTTTTTTTAGTCTTCAATTTCCTTGTAGACAACAGCAAAGGTTCTCTTCTCTGCGACACCAGAACACTTAGAATTGATCATCTTATCAAGTAAATCTTGAGCGATCTTTCTAACATCTACATAAAATGGTTTGCCACTGTTGTATCGAAGAGCGGTCAGCGTTGGACCACAAACATCATCGAGATCATCTAGGTAAACAGATTGAATCCAGTCTTTATCATCCTTGTGAATGATCTTTGTCTTCATCAGAGCGTTACTGAGTAATGGGTTGCTACCACTTTGTAAGTAGTAATAATATCCATCTAGCTCAAACTCAATGTAAGATCCAAAACTCCATGAGAATCCCTTGATTGTCATTTGTGCATGGTCCTCATTTCGAATGATGAGCTGTTCTCTATCAAAATGAGCATCTCCTTGGTAGTATTGCTTGTTGGCAAGCTTTCCACCTTTTTCTTTGACGATATTTAAGATTTCCTTAAACACCCACATCATGGCGTATTCGCCATTTTTCAAATACACTTTGTCCAACAACATTTTTAATTTTCCTCCTTATCTGTTGGTTTCCATGAGAAATAAACTTCATCTGCTAACTCGATTCCGAATTGTAATGCAATTCCTTCTTCACTATATTCTTTTGCTAAAGCATTGAATACAGGTGTAGCATACAGGTTGAATTTGATGAAATCTTCTCCTGGCTTGATATGACCAGATGACTCGCCCTGCTCAGCAAAGCACATCATGTTGTTGTTAATGACAGTTCTGAATTTCTCCTTGATCTTTTCGATTAAGTTTTTATCAAATGGAGTATCAGTTCTATCCGACGGATAAAAAGTCATCGTTACAACAATAGTATTTGGCTCTAAAATAGCTACAGAAAAGTCGTGGAAGATATTCTCTGCCACCGCTTTTTGAACTTCCATTATTACAAGATGTGGCTCTTCAACTGGCGTTTCCAAGTTTATTTGGAATTTACCCTTGCTTATGCAATGGGAGTAGATGATATAATCACCATTCTCTAATTTTTGTAATACTTCCTTTGCTGTTTTTTCTGCAGCTGCAATATTAACTCTCGCTTCTGCATACTTCTTGTTTAACTCTTGAATAATTGACATCTTATTTTCCTCCTTGCCTTTATATAGGCTTCTCCATGATATCAAATAAATACACATATATTATGTTTGAATGTTAAAAATAAAAAAGGGCTATATTAGCCCTAACTTACCACGAATACTTTATTGCTTCTGCTTGCAAATCAAGTTTGACACTGATTCCCCTATCTTCGTATAACTCTTTGATCGCCTTCTCTAGCCACTTTCTATCTCTATCATAAAAGACAATCCAACCACATTTAACCAAACCTTCGTTTTTTCCACGACGAGCTTCGTTTATTAGAATGTTTTGTATTATTTTGTCAGCATCGTTGAGAAGTTTGGAACGTATTGCATTTTCAAAATATTTGTTTAGCTTTGTCCAAGTCATCAAAATTTCAAAAGTAATGCTATCCCATGCAGTGTTTACAATCTTAACGTTTTTTACTCCAGAAATTTCTGAAATAAAATCTCTTAGTTTTTCTAATATGAGACTGGAATCGAAGTCATTCTCGATTGTATGTTTTAAATATATTTTGAATTTAATAGTATTTCTGGTCGGTTCTGCTCCATTTCCAATTTCTGGAATAGCACTTATTTCAAAGAACTGCTCATCAATATTTTTTAAAACCTTTTCTTTGATTAGTTCCATTTTTTCATTAGCTGATTTCTCTGCTTTTTCTTTTGTATTTTTTAGTTCTGTCAATAGTTCAGACGTATTTAGCTTAGGCATGTTTTATCCTCCTTTTAGTCTAAGTTCATTTTTGCAACAGAAATCTTCATGTGAGAGTTTCCTGTCTTTACTTCTTCAATAATTGGTTCTTTTGTTGGTTGTGGGGCTGGCACGAAAACCTGAATGTTATAGATAGTTTGAACCGTTTGAGCCATAATGTTTAGCATCATTTCGTTGAAGATCTTGTATCCTAAACGCTTGTACTCTAACTTAGGATCCTTTTGTCCATAGGACTTGATTCCGATCCACTGCTTTAATTGGTCCATATCATCTAAATGGTTCTTCCAGTTTGTGTCAATAACACGTAATAATACTTGGCGTTCTAACTGACGCATTTGCTCTGGCTCTACAAATAAGTCTTCCTTAGCCTTGTAAGCCTCCATTGCACGCTCTACGATTGCATTGTAAACATCATTTCTCTTTGCTCCGATTAAGGATTGGTCATTTACACATAATGAATTGTTAATCATTGAAAGCTTCTGGTTAAGAGATTCATACTCTTCCTTTGTTAGCTTATTGCCGCTCATAGTCTTTGCTAAGATGCCATCAAGATGGTTTTTCACCATGTTTGTTACTGTTTCACGCATATCACCCTTGTCGATCACCTTATTACGTTCAGCGTAGATGATTTCACGCTGATGGTTATTAACAAGATCGTACTCTAAAAGATTCTTACGGATACCGTAGTTGTTGTCTTCGATACGTCTTTGAGCATCTGAAATTGCCATCAATAAAACCTTATTTGTGATTTCATCTCCAAATGTGTGGTTTGCTGCGTAAATAGAATAATAGTCAGCTGAACCAAAGTGCTTAATTAGGTTATCTTCTAATGATAGATAGAAACGTGATTCACCTGGATCTCCTTGACGACCAGAACGACCACGTAGCTGGTTATCAATACGACGAGACTCATGACGTTCAGTACCAATAATCTTTAAACCTCCGTTTGCCTTCGCTTCGTCATCTAGCTTAATATCTGTACCACGTCCAGCCATATTTGTTGCGATTGTAACTGCTCCAGCAATACCTGCCTTGGCTACGATTTCAGCCTCCTTTGAATCATTTTTTGCGTTTAACACTGTATGAGGGATTCCACGCTTGGATAAAGCACGATCCAATAATTCTGATACATCAATACTAGCTGTACCAACTAATACTGGCTGACGCTTGTTGTATGCCTTTTCTACTTCATTGCAGATTGCTTCATACTTTTCCTTCTTTGTTAAGAAAACAATATCTGTTAAGTCCTTACGGATCACAGGTTGGTGAGTAGGAATAACAACAACATCCATTCCATAGATATCTTGGAACTCCTTTTCTTCTGTAATTGCTGTACCTGTCATACCAGCCTTCTTCTCGTATTTGTTAAAGAAGTTCTGGAAAGTTACGGTTGCTAAAGTTTGGCTTTCTTCCTTGATTTCAACACCCTCCTTTGCTTCGATAGCCTGGTGCAAACCATCGGAGAATCTACGACCATCCATAACACGACCTGTAAACTCATCAACAATCATAATTTCGCCATCACGAACAATGTAGTTTTGGTCCTTGTGCATTAAGTAATTGGCACGAAGAGCAGTATTGATGCAGTGCTGTAGTTCAATGTTTTCAGGATCAGATAAGTTTTCGATTGCAAACATCTTTTCAGCCTTTTTGATACCATTTTCTGTAAGAGTAATAACCTGGTCCTTTTCATCCTTAATGTAATCTCCAGTTTCTTCAAACTTCTCGCCCATGATAGCATCCATCTTGCTGAATTCTTTTGCTTTTCCGCATGTTAAAGACTTAACAAATGTATCTGCATACTTGTAAATAGATGTTGACTTGCCACTTGCACCAGAAATAATTAAAGGTGTACGGGCTTCGTCGATTAAAACGGAGTCCACTTCATCCATAATAACATAGTGCAATCCACGCTGTACTCTATTAGCCGCTTCTGTTGCCATGTTGTCTCGTAGGTAGTCGAATCCTAATTGGTTGTTTGTAATATACGTAATATCTGAGCCATACGCAATTTGACGTTCTAGCTGTGAAGAGTTATTCAAAACAGTGCCGACAGTCAAACCTAAGAACTCATGGACTTGTCCCATCTGATCCGCATCACGCTGAGCTAAATAATCATTTACTGTAACAACATGAACACCCTTACCAGTTAAAGCGTTTAGGTATGCTGGCATTGTAGAAACTAATGTTTTACCTTGTCCAGTAGCTAATTCACCGATTCTTCCTTGGTGTAATACAATACCACAGATTACCTGTTCGATGTATGGGAACATGCCTAAAACACGACGGTCTGCTTCACGAACAACCGCAAATGCTTCGGGTAAAATCTTGTCTAAGCTCTCCCCGTTGTTGATTCTGTTTTTAAATTCTACAGTCTTAGCCTTTAACGCCTCGTCTGTTAACACTTCCATTTCTTTTCCTAGCTTTTCAATCTTCTTTAAGATTGGTTGTAGTTTCTTAATTTCCTTTTCACTCTTAGTTTTAAATAATTTCATAAATTTAGTCCTTTCTAGTATAAATCTTAGGTTTTTTAACCTAAATCTCCTTTTTCTTTATATAAATATTATATCATAGGTAATCAAGAAATTCAACATAATACACTAATTTTGTTGCAAATAAAAAGAGCCAAATTGCATTGGCTCTAAGAAAAGTGTGCATGAAAGCACTTTAGAAAAAAGAGAGGGTATTATGGAATACCTGAGAAAACAAGAACACTTTTAGGAAGTGTTTTGCAAATTGTAGATATGGCTTTTATTTGCCATTTATAACGCTTTGCTACTATCATTCTATATCCAAGAAAGTAAAAAGGCAAGTGCAACAAAAAAAGCCAAGAATTACTCTTGGCTATTTTTTTAATGGCAACTGATAAACTGCAGAAAGAATTCTTGATAATTCTTTTTTGAATTTCTCTTTTTCTCCTTTTTGCATCTGGGTATAAGAGCTAACGTGGTACAGCTCTAACAACATGTTAAAACGTTCTTCATAGACACTCTTAAATTCATCGAAAGCAATCGATTTCATTAGCGTTCTATAGTTAGGATTTTGGATCATTAGATCATCAAATCCCTTTCCATACTCTTCTCTCCATGTTAATACAAAAGGCTCAAGATCCAATGCTTTTAATGCTTCTGATAGTGCGGATAACTGCTTGTAAACAGAACTGTTTTGCAAGATATCCGCATCAAACATTAAATAAGCTTTTTTCTTATTTCCTTTTATAGCTTTTAACATTGGAATAATAGAGTTCCAAGAGCTTACTCCAGATACATAGATTGCAATATTACCAGCTTTTGCAATCGCCTCAGCTTTAAAGCGACCTTCCGTGATACAAATGGAACTTTTATCCGACATGGATTTTGGATAAATAATTCCACCTGGAGATCCTGGTGTAGCTCCACCATAGATTCCTTTTTCGCCACACAAAGAGGCTGAAGAAAACCAAGTATATCGTGGAGCATTTTCACGCTTTTTATATGCTCTAATTTGAATTCCGATACACTTTCCGTTTTCATCTTTCGCCATGATAGCAATACCAGGTCGACCTGTAAACTTTACTCGTTTGTCGTTTAGGTCCATGTAAAATCCTGGCACAAGTGGCATTTGATTTAAAATTCTATTAAGCAGATCATTTGTTTTGAACTGTTCTTTTTCTTCTTTTGATAGTTCGTCGAATCTCTTCTTAAAAGATTCGTATGCAAATCTATCACGAATGAATTTGAACATTGTTCTTACAAACAAGCTACCATGATCACTTCCCTCTGCTAGAGGAAAAGTAAAATAGTTTTTCAAATCGGATTCGCTGAGTCCACGTTCGTTTAACAAGTGGTATCTATCTTGGTTTGATAGTCCAGCCACAATTGCCATAGCAGAGTAAACAACGTGAATGACATCTGCGTCAGCTTTTGGTGCCTCTGGTTGATTTAAAACAACGTTATCCTGAGACTTTACGGCATCAAGATTAACCTTAACAGCATTTTTGCTCTTGTATTCTTCTTTTGAGATATATCCCATACGATAACATAAGTGGTAAACTGCATCGTTAAAGCCTTTAATTCCGTAGAAACGCATTTCGAAGTCAATTGTTGACTTTCCAAATCCATCTGTAAAGCAATACCACATAGCTTTGCTAGGTGTTATTACAAACGAACCTGGAGTATCATCTGCGTGGAATGGACAAAGAGCGTAGGCGTTCTGTCCTCTCTTTGATGAGACTGCTAAAATGGCGTCCTTTGAAAAGTCGACCATCTTTTTATTGTGGTCAAAGATTGGTGTTAGTCCAAACTTGTTTATGGCAACAGATTTTTTATCTGAAGATTTTTCTATCTCTTGAAAAATTTCATCTGCTGTCATGTGTGGATAACGCTTACTGGCTGTAGCCACAACCCATTGTATAGGAGCCTTCTTAGCGATCGTCATTAGCTCGCCAAGTTTCCCTTTTTCCCATTTCTTCATTTTTTATTTTCCTCCTTTTTTATATAAGTATATATCACTTATTTGATCTCCATGTCATCAAACAATTTACATTATATAATATGACATAAAGCCCCAAAATAAAAAAGAGGTTATTATAACCTCATTTTTTATTAAATAACCTTTGGAAAAACCTGATCAGCCTTAGCAGTGATGATCTTCCAGATTTTTTCTGCACTCTTTTCAAATGACTGCAAGAATCTAGCTTCATTTTGAACTGCCTTTCGATTCTTTGATTCACATAATAGTGTATGTTTTCCTGTTGTCGTGTTGTAACTGTACAAAGCGTACTTCATTTTATTTTCCTCCATTTTCTTTTAATTCTTTTTCAATCTCTCGGATTGCTTCCAAGAACTCAATTTTTGATGTTACCTTTCTTTGTGTTGCAAACGCTTCTACTTCAGAGCGAAGTGCAATGTGGCGTAATGCACAAGCATTGATAAAGCAAACATCGGCGTACTTCATTTGGGTTGCGGAAAGACGGATTGTTAAATCATATCCAATCGCCTTTGAACCCCATACTACGATTTTGTTGTTTTCTTTTACAACTGTCTTAACAGCCGTGTAACCTTCATCACGAAGGTACCCCTCTGCCATTGTCACTTTCATTTAATTTTCCTCCTTCTCATAAAAATCTTTTGTTTCTTCCGTCATATAATAACGGTTTTTCTTTGAATAATTTGACTCCAGAACAATTGCATCATCTAGTATTTCTACTACATGACATTTGAGTTTTAGACCTTCAGCATGGAAATAACCATGTTTGGACAACAGTTTGCCTGCATTGTAGATGAACTTGTCACCGATCTTATAATTGATAAGCATTTGCCACCTCTTCAATTGGTAAGATCTTGTCTTTGTATTTGGCAACATTTACACCCCTTACAGTTGTAAGTAATCCATAGTCATCAGAGTTTTCGATGATTTCAGCATCTTTTTCTGATACTTCGCAGAATGTTAGACCAAAAGTATCGATAATTTCGATATCTGACGCATCGTTATATTCGCATTCTTCGTCTTCAGTGATGATGTTGCAAATATGATCAACCATCATATCTATCATCTTTTTTGGATCTGTCCCAGTCATTCCAGCTTTAAAGCCTTCTATTTGTAAATCGTATACCGCAAAAAACTTCTTTTTCATCTGATTTTCCTCCTTAGCCCTCTTTGGCTTATAATTTTCCATACATCAGATTTATCATTACTATTTTGCTATATTTTACAAACAAAAAAAGTATATCGGAATACAATCAATAAAAAAAAGAGGACTAATTTATTATAGTCCTCTTACTATTTTTGGTTAAAATGGTAAATCGTCAGCACCCAAGTTTAAACCGTAATCTGGCGTAGGCTGCATTTGAGCTGGCTGGATTTCTGGTGCTACCTGAGCTGGTTGTTGATACATTGGTTGTGCCTGTGGCACTGGTTGTTGATACATTGGCTGTTGTACTGGAGCCTGATATACTGGCTGCTGGTACACTGGTTGAGCCTGTTGTACTGGCTGTTGCTGAACAGTTGGTTGTTGATATTGCTGTTGAGCTGCGTATGGGTCATACTGCTGTTGAGCTGGAGCTTGGGAAGCTGCCTTATACTTCTGATTAACTTCCTTGCTTTCTACAAATTCTTGTGATTCAACAATAACTTCTGTAACATATACAGTGTTGTTTGTCTTTTCATCTACATAACTTCTAGTGTGTAAGTGTCCTACGATTGCCATCTTGACACCCTTTGCTAGTGATTGGGCTGCAAATTCTGCCATCTTATCAAAGCATACGCAACTGATAAAGTCGGCTGAACGTTCTTGACCCTTTTGCTGTGGACGGTCAACTGCGAGTGTATAGTTACAAACTTTCTTCTGGTTTGCTGAAACACGTAACTGTGGATCACGAGATAAGCGTCCTACTAAAATAACCTTGTTCATTGATTTCTCCTCTAATAGACCTTTCTATTTATACCTATATGTTACCATAACAGTATATATACGTCAATAAGAAAATAAAAAAAGCGTACAAAATGCACGCTCTTTTTTTAATTCGCTAGCCAGTTATCTCCTGTATTGTAGTCAATCTCAACTCCAGGCTGTACGTTGTAACAAAATACATTAAACATAATAGACTCTCCACTGTCTTCTAGTGACATTGCTTCCATTAAAACGCCTCTAGCAACAAGCTCGTCTCCTACAAAAATAGGTGTTACTCTGTAAGCAACATGAGCTTGGCTATTGGACTTCAAATATCCAGCAATTAAATTTTCAAATGGTAGCATTCCATCCACATTGAGATATCTTGTTCCAGTGATCAAGTTTTTTGGATTTGCATTTTCTCCTGTTAATTGATAGCCGATCAGATGACAACGATTATAAAGGTACTTTCCGTTTACGAAATCGTACTTACCAATTTTCCAGCCTGTCGGCTTAACATCCTTAATGGAACCACGAGGCTCTGTAGGCATAATATCCTTACCAATGATGGCAAATGTTTCCGTACATCTTCCGAGTTGATCCAAGTCACCATACGTTGCATAGCTTGTATATGCTTTAGGAACCATGTAGTCTGGATAGAAATAAGGCTTGTTATCATTAACAACGGTATACGCTTCTCCATTATAAGCTGGTAACGAATTGTAATCAAAGGCAGTCATTTCTTGCGTAGCTTCAGAATTCACTTCTGGGCTTTCGTTTGAAGTTTCCTGCTTGTTTTCGACCTCTTTTTCGTTTGTCTGCTTTTCTGTCTGCTTCTGACTTTGGAAAGGTGTTAATTTTGGCGTACCGTCATCCTTTTGTGTAGAAACAATCTTCCCGATTAACAAGAATAATGGGACCAATGCAATCAATAAACTTTTTCTATTTTTTCTTCTCATTTAATTTCCCTCTCTTTTAAACACCAGTTTTTTAACAGTGCAATCGAAGCTATGGAATTCCACAACTTCTTCCTCGTAGAAACAAAATTTGTTGCTAGGTAAAACCACACGCTTATCTGACGGTAGTTTTTCATCAACACAATATAGTGTTACGTCAGAACAATCTTCAATGTATCTCTTATAATCTTCTGTTAGATCAATCAAAAATACATCATCTTTTTCTAGTTGATCCGATGCTGATACTATAATTTTTGTTTTTTGATTAGGTTTGATGTCTAAGATTGTAAAAAATAATTTACTTTTGGTTGCGAAACAGAGTCTTTCATCTGCTTTTATATCATCCAACATTTTCCAGATCAGCTTCTTATCAAAAATAATTTCTCGATTATTAAATGAATAGCCGCCCATCTTATCACAAAAAGCAATCATCTTCATACATTCTTTACCCGTTCCTTTACTTTTTCTACAATAAATTTTGCAGCCGCCTCTGGGTTTAAAACTTCTAGCAATACAAGGTCAGCCAGATTTTCCGCTCCAACGAAATCCATTTCATCAGCAAGCAATCTTCTTCTTGCTTCTTGTGGATCATCACCACGCTTTCTAAGGCGTTCTGATAGCGTTTCTGGGCGAACTTTAATATAGACGATAAGAATACCATCTCGACTATTTGTCATCGCTAGAACGCTTCTAGCACCGTCAGGAGTAAGGACTATGCACTTATCTCCCGTTTCATCATAGCTGCTTATCTTGCTTCCGTAATACCAACGACCAAATTTGGTGTTGAAATACGTGTACTCGGCATAGTGTTTCATTCTTACGTTTGAAAGAAATTGTTCTATGTCGATAAAGTTGTAATCTACACCATCCTTTTCGCCTTCACGCATTGGACGTGTAGTGTCTGTGATGAGGCGAGGATATCCTAGCTTTTCTAGCTCCTTGGCAATGCTGGTCTTTCCTGCCCCTGTCTTTCCAATCAAAATTACTTTCATTTTATTTTCCTCCTTTACCATTCCGCATTTTTGATCAGGAGCTTTTCACGTCTACGTGAATACTCCTTTTTGCTATGGAACACAGCTGAACGAGTTGTTCTAACTCTTGGTCTTGTGTGTTTGATAGCATCAAGCATCATTTGTTTTGATGCTTCAACATATTTTCTCTTCATATCATTTTCCTCCTTCGCCCTTTGGGCATCCATTTCATCATATAAAGAACAATTTTATTATGCTATAAGCAAAGCAAAGAGAAAAGCCGCTATCATTGCGGCTTCTCTCTTTTTAGAAATCTCCAAAGTCTCCCATTGGAATATTCGTTGGATAATAATTATCTACTGGAATATCCTGGAAATTTGCTGGAGTCTGAACCTGTTGGTACATTGGTTGTTGCTGTACTGGAGCGTACTGCTGAACCTGTGCCATTGGTTGCTGGTATCCATGGATTGGCTGTTGAACAACTGGCTGTTGGTACTGAGGCTGCTGATACATTGGTTGTGCCTGCTGTACTGGAGTTTGTTGTTGCTTTTGCTTAGCTTCCATACGATTCTGACGATCCAAGTCATCTGCGAGTTGGAACTGCTTAGCTGCTAACATATCCTCAAATCGACGCATGTGCGTTTCCATGTTATGTAGACATTCAAACCATGCTGCAGCAGAAAGCTTAAAGCTGTTCGAGCAATCTTCTTGCTTGTCTGAACGCATTACATTAAGTGTTCCAGACTCAGTTTTAACGACCTTCGCTTTATAGCTCTTAACATCAATTTGAACTGGGTATCGGTTTCCGATTGTCCATGTGATTTCCAGTTCATTTACTGGATAGTAACCACCTACGTTTTCGCCATGGATCAATGGTCTTGGTCCAGAAGAGAAGATCGTTGAAACACCAAGCTGCAATTCTTCTGGAGCAATTTCTGTCTCTAACAGGTTATTGTTAGCCATGTAAATTGCTTCATCAATAGCGGCGATTAGCTCACTATTAGCTGGGAATTTTGCAATGTTCTTATCCAAGAATTCTCTTTGCTTTACTAGAACATTTACACCACCATCTTCTTTGGCAACTTCAAGAGGTGTTTTTCCCTTTAAGTTTCCAATTTGGAAAGTCTTGCTAGTTGCTAGTTTTCCGATCTGTTGATTAGCCTGTTGCTTTTGTGGCATAGGCTTTCCTAACATCATCGCTGTAATGCATCTAGTGCCAAACAATACATTATCAATTACAGTAGCAGTAGCCTTTTGTAATTGGTACATCTGTTTAGCAAAAGGTAGTGTTAGCATTGCTTCTGCATTCATTGCTGCTCTTGACGCTTCGATTACACCAAAAACTTCCTTTACACGAAGATTGGCTTTAGAGTTATGAGATACTCCGTTCTTTTTGCCAATAATCGCAATGACGAATCGTGAAAACTTTTCGTCATAAATCTTGTAAGGTGATCCCACCTTTTCTGTGTCGATAGGCGTCAAGTGCCCTTCGACAGATAGCGTTTGAGATGTCGTCTTTGCAGCAAAGACTTCTCTCGGATAGTTATTTTCTGCCATTTTATTTTCCTCCTTTGGCTTTTATAGCTCTACCTAGTTATGCTCCATATAATCAGATAAAGTCATATTTATTATGTCTTATATCAAAAGAAAAAAAAGAGAGTATTTCTCTCTTTAGTCTAGTGAATCTTCATCATTTTTATGAATATTGAGATAGATCCGCAATAAATACAATGCAAATAAACCAATTAAAATATACTTCAATATGCTTGGGATAATATTTGCGTAAGACAGAATAACGAAAATGAAAAATAGGACAATCATCAAGATATACATCTTCATTCCATTTCCACCACCCATATTACCAAATGCCTTTTTGCTTAACTTTTTCATGTTTTTCTCCTTTTTTATATTATGCTATTTCTTTTGTAAAATAAGAAAAGAAAAAGACTGCATATAGCAGTCTCTCTCTTTTTAACATTCAACAAGTTCGTTAATGTATCCACGATCCTCTGTGCGAACACAACGAAGTTCAACAACTTCACGTTCAGCATTTGCGAACTTAAATGATGTGATATTGTAATCAACTTCTGTTGATAACATGTAATCATAGCCGCTTAGCTTTTCATCTAAGTTGTCGATGTAGATTGTACGAGCAGCATGTCCAGCACGGCAGAACAATGAACCCTTCTTACCAATAAGCATAACTTCACATGTGTTTTCACGCTTGATAGAACGTACAATATCCATGTCGCTCTTTTGTGTAAACGAATTGCAACGAATGCGTTCATCTCCGTGTCTGAAGGTAACAACAGTGATAAGCTCTCCTTCTCCAGCTGTTGGGATATGGTATCCGCTGTCTAACGTTTCACCTTCTCCATCACGAACACCCTTGAAGATTAGCTTGAAGATATTATCTTCGCCATCTTCTGTTCTGAAGTCTTCAATTGCAATAAGCGAATTTAGCTGATGGTCATTTACACGAACACAGTCGAAGTTGTATTCTCCATCTTCGTATAATGCAACCATTGCAACGTCACTCATAGTGAACTTAACCTCTTCTGTTTTCTCTTCCTTAGTAATGGAATCCTTGAGTTCAACTGTAAGCTTCAATAGACTTAATGAAGAATTGATATCTTCAATATCAGCTTTTAGCTTTTCTACCTTTACAATCTTGCCACCATGACCAACATTGTCAAAATGATCTCTTAATAAATCATAATTGTATAATTGACCATCTACTGATAACAAGAATAAAGATGTTGCACCAAAAGCAACGATCTCACTGAAACGTAGAGAACCTACGATCTTTTCGCCTAATACGACTAGACGACCTTCATCGTCAAAATATGCATCATCTGATGTTAATAATGGTGCACGTAAATCTGGGTTGTTAGTGTTGTTGTATCCTTCGCAGGAAATTGTTGGGTTTCCGTAATTAGTTACAACCATGGCTCCAGCCTCATTGGAAAGATGCATTACATCTCCCTCTACCTTTTCTAGTGTTAGGTAGTCATGGCTTAACTTATCAAGCCATTCTGTTCCTAAGCGTAATTCCATTCTCTTTTTGATGTTGTTTGGAATTGCTGTTGTCATATAAATTTTCCTCCTATGCCCTCTCTTTTGGGGCTCGCCATACTGGCGTCTTATTGTCTTCCTTATTTTTTGAGCAATGTTTTTCATCATCACCCTTTCTTCTCCATTTCTCATCAAATAATTAGACAATATTATCTTGCTTGAAAAAGAGAACAAAAAAAAGACGGATATTTCCGTCTCTTTTTACATTTTAGCCAACGCCTCTTCGATTTCCTGTAGGAAACGATTATACGTTGGATTCTCAATCGTTCCGAAGGCAATTTCTTGTCCATATAAAGATAGGCTATCACGAGCACGAGTGATCATTACGAATAATAAACGTCGTAGCTCTTCAGCTTTTCTCACTGACAATTTGTCTTTTTCGAAACCTGAAACAGAACCAAATACATGTTTCCATTCCAAACCTTTTGATGAGTGTACTGTAATAAGCATTACACCATGACCCAAGACAGAACGCTTGAACATCATGTTATCTCCAAAAGATAAGAAATTTGAAACGTAATACATGATTTCGTCAGCATCCATATCATTGAACTTTTCAGAAAAGTTTAATACTGCTTCATCGCCATGTGAAACATCTTGAATAAATTCCATGATCATAAGTTTCTTCGCAGCTGGATCTACAGCTTTGATTGTATTCACCTTATTTACCACTTCATTTACATAGGTCGACATGATTTCTGGTCCAGCTTCAATGATATCTCCGTCAAATAAGGCGTTTGCTACTTCTAGCATGTCCATATTTGCGGAAGCTGCATCTGGTTTAGAAATTTCACGAATGAATCTTAACATCGCTATTACACGGTGATTTTCAATTAGTAGTTCTGGGAAACCAAATTTAGATGGAATTCCAAAAGCTGTTAAGCGATCTGCAACACTCTTTAACTCTCCCTTCGAGAAAGCTAAGAAAGCAATGTTGTCAGGGTCTTCACCTGCATCAATAAGAGCCTTGATATCACGAGCAATCGTATCGATTTCTCCCTTTTCAAGATTCTTACCCATGTTCAATTTCGATGGCTTCTGATCATACTTTCGTTTGAATTTTTGAACAGTTGGCATCATACCTGGTTCACGAGATGCTACAAGAGTTTTATCAATCTTGTTCTTATTTCTATCAATAATGATGTTTGCTAACTTAATTACGTTTTCAATGCATCTATAGTTGATGTCCATAAATACATCGTGAATGTCAAGTGTAAGTTTATTTCCATCCTCGTCCTTCTTATATAAATAATCTCCTAAATTGATTAAGAAATCTGGAGAAGTGTTCATTAACGATTCATAGATCGCCTGTGAATCATCTCCCACAACAAGTAAAGACTTGAATGACTTCATATTGATCAAATGATTTAATAACTTCATCTGATCTTCTGAAGTATCCTGTGCTTCATCAACAATGATGTGAGCAAAGTAGAAGTTATCATCTAAAAATGTTGGATTGTCATCCAAAATCTTTAGTGCTAATACGATCATTTCGTCGAACGTGATTACTGGAGCTTGGAACTCGTTGTCGAATCCCTTCTTCATAGAATCATATTCTGGATACATCGCAATGATCTTCAAAGCGATGTTTGATGGCAAGTCTACCTTTCGATCCGTCAAAAGTTCTGATACGTCATTATAGGCAATATTAGATAATGCCATTCCTTCCACGACCAGTCTTGAAACTCGATGTAGAATCATAGACATGATATCTAATGCTCCAGTAGTACCGTAACCTGAACTTGTATAGTTCTGGAAATGAACTCCAGTCCACTCTACGATTTCATGACGGCGGATTAGAGCGTCACACATTGCTCTATCTTGTACTTCGTCAATAACTGACGGAATATGTCGATATCCTAATGTGTGCCACATCTTCTTGATGATTTCAAACTCGAAAGCATGGAAAGTTGTAGCGGTTAAACCACAAACAGGCTTTCCAACCATCTTGTTTACACGAGCAGCCATTTCCGCCGCACCATTCTTAGAGAATGTACTTAGGAAAATTTCTTCAGGTTTTGCTCCCACATCTTCTAATAGGTGTTTTACTCTGGCACTAATAACCTGGGTTTTTCCTGTTCCTGCACCTGCTACAACTCTGTTGTAAGCGTGTGTTGTATTGATGGCTTCTAATTGCCCGTTGTTAAATTTAATCTCCATTTTATTTTCCTCCTTGCCTTGTCGGCTTATTCTTCATCCTTGATTGTAATAGGAGCCTTTTTGTATTTGCAAATATTGAAGAATTCGCAAAACTTGCAGTTATCTTCTAATTGCTCTTCTTCTCCTACTCCATCAATAAACTTCTGAATGATCGGACTCATGTAAGTATCAATTTCAGCAGTGTTTCCCATGTAATCTCCTTCAAGACTTACGATGTTTCCACTTCCGAAGAATGATTGCTCATTCAAGTTCCATGTTTGGGTATCAGTATCCTTCTTTAAAAAATAGAAAGAAGCCGTGATATTTTTGAACCCCATTTGGCGACCATACAAAATTGTTGCATACAATTGAAGATCTCTCTTCATTGCATTCTTATTACCCTTTTTTGTTACATTTGGAGCCCCTGTCTTATAGTAAACAAATTCCACACGGTCTTCGCCATCTAAACCTTTAGAGACAAATGCTGCATGTGGAGCCACCATAATTGGCTTTAGCTGGTCTGATACTGTGACAAGTCGTTTTGCGAAAAAAGATGGAACACGATGTTCATCTCTTAAATATCGCATAACTTTTCTCCAGTCTGCTAATAAAACCTGCATTTTCTGCTGTGGGTTTAAAAAGCCAGCCTCAATGTAACGGGAGTTCATATACTCCATAATGTTACGATCTTCTCGTTCATTATAACGGAGTGCTTGTTGAATCGTGTCCGCACAAATTTCAGCACGCTTATAAAAGGTGCCAGTTGGGACTGATGACTTAATAGAGTCACCAAGAACCCCTTTAAATGTTCTACGTTTTTTACAAGCTCCATATTCCGACAATGAACTTAATCTGTCATAATCTATGTTTTGGTTTTGATTACACATTTTATTTTCCTCCTGATTACTTGAATACGATCAACTTCTTTAGGCATGATGCACTTTCGTTGTAGACAATGATTTCATCATTTCTAAAGCCTACACCACCACCTGCATGATACCATGTTGAGTCGTATCCTTTTTCCTTAAACATGTTCAATAATTCTGTTGTCTTTTCTGGAGCCCCACCGATGCATCCATTTGGTTCGTATGTGTTACCTGTGGCAACACGATAAACGCCCATAATGGAAATCTTGCCATCAATGCCTCTATCTCTTGAATATGTGCTTGAGCAATATCCAGCAGACTTGAGAGGATTGTTAGCAAAGTATGAACCATTACCAAATGCCTTACCACAAATACGTGCGTTAGGATTTAATAATAGCCCCATCTTAATGATACTAACCCAGTTGCAGTTTGCAGAACCATGGAACAGATCATGCTCAACGCTGTTAAACATTCCATTCTTGAGGTATTCTTCATAACGAATAACTTGATCATGTGGCGTGATGTCATATACTTCAACGACATCAATCTTTCCAGAAAGCTTATACTCTTTAATGGTTTCTTCCATCTCTTCAGGTGTTTCCTTTCGTACAGAGACATTTCCGAATGGGCTCTCAAATTTTTCTGTCTTGCTATGTGTTTGTGAAACTAACGCTTCCATAGAAGACACGATCTTGTTTACCCAATCTAGTTTTGCCTCCATCTGTTTGAACAACTCTTCTTCTGTAAGAGGAATCGTTGGAACATGGAAATCCTTGATCTGGAAGTTTTTTCCGACTTTTGGTGCTGCAATAGCAATGAAATCGTCAATACATCCGTTGAACAATGTAGCGTCTGTTAAATTGCACATTTTATTGTACAACTTACGTGCAGATGTTACTTGTCGGCGTGTGTATGGTGATGATGAAGAATAGAAATTCATTTCAAAACCACTTTCCGATAACGTTTCCTTTGCAACCTGAATCAGCCATCTGTAAAGAGTGACAGCTTCATCGTCAGATGTTTCTTCGACTGTTGGTTTTTTGAAGAATGCAGAAATCTTTGATTCATCTTCATCCTGCTTTAATTCTTCCGTATAGTCCTTAAAACCAGCGGCAAGCTTTTGGTAATATCTTAACCAATAAAGTTGCGATGGCTGAGCTTTATGAACTGTACCGTCCTCAAGTCGATCTAATCCTTTTTTACCAATAATACCAGACACGGCACCAATATTAAGTGTACGTGGTCCCATATTATTTGGGTTGAGGTTGTAGCGAGAACGCAAATTAGTTTCAGCATCAACGTGCCTTAGTAATTTTTGTTCGTATAAGCTCTTTGCTAATCTAAAAGTGTCAGCAGTGATACGAATGACGACATTATCGTCTTCTTCATTTTTGACTCTCTCATAGATTTCTACATGAGCCTCTTTAGATCCATCTTCGCTTTTGAGATGAATCGAGTTTGGAACTGGGAAGTTATCTGCGAACAATGTTTCCGCAACTTTTTTCCACAATTCTCCTTCTTCGTTGATACCCGCTGGGAAATCCAACGAGTAAACCTGTGTGCTTGTTTCCATCGTAACTTTCATTTTATTTTCCTCCTTAATTTACGATATTTTATATGTAAAATTCATTCAATGTTTTATTTCTTCCTTTTATTTTCTCCATAACATCAAATAAATACACGTATATTTTGCCATAAGGAGAAAATAAAAAAAGAGGGGATAACCCTCTCTTTCTTTACTACTCGTAAAAGTTATAATGTGTTCTTGCAAAGTAGCGACTTGCTACATAAGCAGAAAACGAGATTAACGCCATGAAACATAAAAATGTTGTCATGGTCTCTCCAATTCCAGTAAAAACACATGCTGCAAATAGAAGTGCAACACCAACCAATACGAACTTCAAAGCCAATACAATTAGTTTCATTTTATTCTCTCCCTTACTCAACGTCGTACTGTGCAATAGCATAGTACGTTTTTCCCTCATCAAGCTTTCTGATGAGATCTGGCAATGATAACGCTTCATTTTCAAACAGGAACAAATCTCTTGATTCGTCCATTGTAAACTTAAACTTTCTACGTAAATCCTCGTATTCGACCAGATCTTTGCTAGAAAATTTTTCTAGGGAAACCTTCTTCATTTCCTCTAAAACGTTTAAGAATTCTTCATAGTTTTTCTTGAAATAAAGATTCTTATTGTTTACAACAAATCCGCCATCTTCTGTGCCAGAAATGCCATCTGATTTGATAAGGTTTTCGACAAAAAACTTCTCATCATCTTGATCATTTAATTCACAAAAGGCATCGTGAAACGGTAGGAAATTATCAACAGATTCTGCTGACATTACCTCTTCATCTTTCTGTGATGAAACTAAAACTACTGAAAAAAACATCGACATTTTAATTTTCCTCCTTTTAGCCTTACTGGCTTTTTAAAATGTATAACTTTAATATCCGTTCTCCATAACATCAGATTAAAGTCATATTTATTATGTTTGAAATATAAAAAGAAAAAAGGGAGAATACTCCCCCTCTTCCTACTTACGCATTTCTACGCTTGAACATAGCAACACAAACAAAGATAATGACTACAGTTGAAAGTGTAGGTCTTGTCTTTGTTATTGATAATATAAAACTTGCCAAGATAAAGATGGCAATTAGGCATACAGCCCATACTATCAAGGTGTCTCTTTTCATTTCTTCACCCCCTTCCGAGAGGTTTACTAATTTTTGCTTAAACTTTAATTGTGAAGTATTTTGATGCAACATAAGCTGTAAAAACCAACACCACTACAAAACATAAGAATATTGTAGTGTTTTCACCGATTGCAACAAAAGCAATCGCTCCAAGCAACACGAACACTCCTGCCAAAATAAAGTTATAAGCATACTTTAATATTTCTAATAACATTCTAATTTCCTCTTTCTTTTTTTATAATTTTAAATTTTAAATCTAATAATTATAGGATTTAACCTCGTTTAATACCTTACGGACATATTGGTCCCGCAAAATTCTGTACAACATATCTTTCTTTTCGTTGCTAATAGAATTCAAAAGCTTTTCTGCCGTTTCTTCTGTAATTGAGTCTAACCCTTCTTTAATCTCTTCGAACAATTTTTTGTTCATTTTATTTCCCTCCCAGCCTTATTGGCTTTTATATATAAAAACTTTAATCAATATTCTCCATAACATCAGATTAAAGTATATATATTGTGTTACAAGGAATGAATTTAAAAAAGAGGGCTTACCCTCTTCTTTTTACGTTCTCGTTACCAAGCAAAACAAATCTTAAAATCGTTATCTAACAATTCGCAATCTTCACGAAGAATGATTTCCACATTCTTATTGCTCGGCTTTGTAGCACTCAAAACAAAGCTTCCAAAATTTGCTGAGAATTTACTTTCTTCAACACTTGCAAGCTCCTTGAACTCGTCAGGTGCATCTACAACAACGTTGTCAGATTCAAACTCTGCAATATACAGATTGTCCAACTTTACGCTATAGTGATGACCAGCAACATTTTCGACGCTGTATTCATTTGCATGCATTATGAAGGATACATTGCCAGCATTGATTTTGATCGCTTCGATCTGTAATAACTCTTCAAGATTTTTTGCTGATATTAGTTCTAGTTCTAAATTCATCTTTAATTTTCCTCTTGGGCTTTTGAAGCCTCTTTTTTATATCGAATTTTGTAGAGGATATTTCCTTTGCGGTCACGTCCTCCACTTACTACTGTGGCATTCTCTTCAAAGAACGCTTTTTCCTGCTTATACAACTCACTAACACGCTTTATACCAAGCTTTTTAGCAAAGTGTGCAGCTGTATTAAGTGCCATTCCTTCTTCATGGTTCTCATTTGTAAAAGCACCAAAGAAATTCGTAGACTTCCCTGGACCCAGCATAGCAGTTGCTAGGTGTGCATGGATTTCGAAAATACAAGCAATTTCATTTGCTTCTTTTTCTTCTTCCACTGTTAATTTTTGCCCTTTAAAAAAGGCTTTTGAAAATAGCTCTTTTGAGCGTCTTTGTAAATCTCCCATTCTACTCATCTTTATTTTCCTCCTTTTAGATGTCGTAAGACACAGAGTTGTATGAGCAACCCTCTGTATCTGTGAAAACGTCTTTAGTAACTGTAGCGTGCTTATTGAAGAATTCTACTTCTTTAGCGTAAATTTCATTAACTTTTTCTTCCCCTAATGTTTTTGCATATTCTTTAGCATAGTGTTTGTAACCATTAAAGAAATCTGTTCCGTAGACCAAACAAGAATGTATCATGGAAATACATCTTATTTCTTCTAGTTCCAAAGTCTCTTCTGCTGTTAATTTGCGTTCATTAGTGAAACTGATTTTAAGCAGTTCCCGTTCACGCTGTTCTAATTGCTTCATTCTTTTCATTTAATTTTCCTCCTTAGCCATTTTGGCTTTTATATATAAAAAACCTTAATCAGCAATGTTCTCCATGACATCAGATTAAAGTACGCATATATTGTGTTACAAGAGACAGAATAAAAAAAGAGGCTTGTTGCCTCTTCCTTTTTTAATACCACTCTACGAATTCCGCATAAACTTCGTTTCCATCAACGTCTATAACTTTTATTCTCGTTTTATCACAGTGCTTTTCTAGTATTTCAAAAAGTAAGTTTGCAAGCTTAATCCCCATGTCAAAGCTCTTATCGTTTCCGATAAATTCATAACGGAGTTCGTATCCCCGTTCATCTTTTACAGCGTATTTTGTCACGAGTATTTTTTCGAGTTTGATTTTTGGGTAAGCACAATTGTTATATGAGACATCCGATATTTTGTTGTTCCCATGTCTTTGTTCTAACAAAAAACGCTGGTCCTTGTAACCTATTTCTATCTCTTTTATTCTTTTTAAAATTTCGCCTTTTCCTATTTCAAATATTAACGTTATATCTGTCATTTTTTCTCCTTGTTTTCTTGTTTTGAATTTTGTCCTAATTGATTTCATTATCTCTCCCTTCTCCACAACATCAAATTAGAACACTTATATTATGTGCGAATAAGAAATAAAAAAAGAGGCTTATTACCTCTTCTTTTTTTACTTCAATCCTAATTCAGTCAGAATTTCTTCTGGAATAGGACGGTAGGTCCAGCCATGACCATACTTGTAGCCACAAACAGGGCATTCCTTTCCAAGTAATCCGAACTCACTCTCTGATAGAGAAGTGTGTCCTCGTAAGGTTGCTTCTACTTCACGAAGCTTATATCCTTCTGGGATATTTTCCTTTGCTTCATCCGCATTTAAGAAGAATTTCTTGATAGAATACTTCATAGTATACAGCTCTCGTTGATCTTGAGAAAGTGCAACTGTTCCGTTTTGAGTCAATTCCTTCTTAATAAAGTCTTCTACCCCTCTTTGTTTTACGATGGTGTCATGTGTCATCGTATATTCAACCTTATAAAGTGGTTGACTTGCAAGTTTACGGATACCAGCTTCTTCTTGGTGGATGCATTCTGCATGCATATCGTTTAAATGATATTCCTTCCAAATATCTAAAATTCTCTTTAGATCATCAGAAGCTGCTTCATAATCGATATCCATATCGACCTGTCCAAAAGCAATTGGATCCTTTCTGTAGCCATTTACATACTTATATGTATCGTACAATGCACCAGAAATCGAAAGAACAAGTTCTCCCTTATTGTTGTCTCTAGTTTCAATCTCCAGAACAACTTTTACAGTTTTGCCAAAACGGGTTTTAACATCGTAGAACTTCTTTGTTGTTTTGTTTAGTGTTTTCATATTTGATTTTCCTCCTATTGGCTTTTAGCCTTCTCCATGTTATCAAATAATACAAAAATATTATGTAATATAAGAAAGAATAAAAAAAGACAGGATAATTCCCGTCTTTATTTTTTAACAATCTTCTCAATGAAATCAGCTTCCATAACTTCTTGATCTGTATCAAGATCCAAAACAGCAAACTCTTGACCATTGTCAATGGCAGTGGCGAACAATTCTTTGTTTGCAATTAAAAGTTCGTGAATCTGATAAAGATGAAGGAATATCATTGCATCTTCCTTCTCTTTTACAAATAAAATCTTTGGATTACCGTTTTCTCCTGATCTAGCACTTAACACCGTGTCAGCTGTTGACTTAATATAAAATCTCATTTTATTCATTATTTTCTCCTTTTCACCAACAAAAATACTTTCCTTCTTTCAACCTTCCATAATCTTGTAAACTTCTTCCATAATGGATGGAATCATTTTTTTATTGATTCGTTCATATTCTGCTGTATCCTGAATCGCTTCTTTTGCTGGGTTTGATGTGTAATGAGTACCACCTCTATACATCATATCCGAGTATTCTCTAGCGGTGTAAAATGCTTTCATAAGTTCTAATAATTTCCAGATTTCTGAATCCGTGAAAGGTGTTTCAGCAAAAAACTCTTTGAATGCAGTGTGACCATCTTTGTTTTTGTTAAAAAATAAACTGTCAAAATGTTGATGGCTACTAATATCTCTTGAACGTGAAGGGGATTTGTTGTTTGTGTATGTTTCAACATAACCGAAACCCCAGTACCATTTACAATCCCAACTTCCAGCCTCTAACCAATAAAGAGTACCGCCATTGTCTTTTCCTAATAAGTAGATGTCTTTTCCAAAAGCATGATTTTTTTGTTTTTTCATTTCATTTTCCTCCTTTTTTTACCAATGAATGATGAAATTCTTATTCTTCTTATCGCAATCAACCTTGAATCCCTTATCTAAATAATGTAATAACAAGCGATTTGTGCTGAAAGCGTCTAATGAAGTATCGTTCCAAACCAATCGTTGATGGCATCCTTTGTCACAAATATATGGCAAGGCAATATATGTACTCTTGTATGAAGCCTCTTCAATGAGCTCATTAACCATCACAACAATACGCCACAAGCTTGGGCAAACCTTTTTTGAGCCAAGATTATTTCTGGCAGTCTTTGCAGTAATCATCTCAAAAACCTCTCTTAATGATCATTGCAGCAGCAGAGCCTACATCGCTCCACTTACACTGATTGTTTGGACCGCCAGTCCAATCTTTAGCATGAGCCATTGAACGGATTAGAACGTTTGTATTTTGGTTCCAACCAAAATATCTGACGTCTGATACTGACACATAAACAAACTTCTCGCCGTTTGTTAATACAGCAGAGAAACAATAATGGTTTTTGTTGAAAGTATGTAACTCTAATCCATTTTCCTTTGCCATCTTCTTTAAATCTGAACGACAATCTCTTTGGAATTGTAGATAATCTTCTCCTGTACTGCATCCAGTTGAGAAATGGTGTTGGAACCATTTATTACTTGTTGCTTTTAATGTTGTCATTTTTAATTTTCCTCCTATTTTTCTTAAAAAACAATCTGATCTTCAAAGTGATCATAAATAATAGCATCGATATTATCCCAATATGTACGATTACAATCATAATCGCTATTAAAAGCGTATCGCTTAGCACATTCTTCAATATCTTCGTCGCTATATTTTAACCATGAAAAATTGTCCTCAATTCTGCTAATGACATCTTCTTTGACATGATCAGCCCACAACATTCTATAGATGTGATCTAAGGTTGAGTGATTTAATTCTGTAAGAAGCTCATCAAACTTTTCTCTGTTTGTACGATCAAGTTTGTTGATCTCCTTTGCTAATTCTTCGATTTCCATTTTAATTTTCCTCCTTTAATAAATTGCAATCGTAAATATCTGTCTCTGTCGAAATATCGAAAATTAGAGAAATTCTAATTTTCTTGTTTAAATCTTCTTCAGATAAACAGCCCAGCCATTCTTTTCCAGAACGTAGCTTGCCATTGAAAAAGAAATCCGCTTCTGGTTCTGTCATTAACGCTTCCTTTAGAGTAGGAAAAACAATCCAGAACAAGTCTACTTCATCAAAAATTTCTTCCGTTTTTACTAGGGTTTCATAACGAGAAAGAATCTGCTCTGAACGTTCTAAGATATATTCCATAACAAAGTCTTCATCTCCAGACAAATACTTGAACTTTTGATTTTCATGGTCATAACAACTAATCACAAAATCATCATCTACACTATACTCGTCTGATTCTTTTACCATCTTTGCGTAATCTCTTGGATTATCAAAATAATCTACAGTAAATTCGATATTGTTTTTGTCAACTCGAAGTTCTGAGTCATAGCTGTAAAGTGTATCCAATACGATACACCATTTGTCAAAAGAAATATCTTCAGGCTTAGTTCTTAATACGATATTCTTTTTGTTTTCAAATAATTTGTATTCCATTTTCTAATTTTCCTCCTATAATGCAATCAAATCCATCATTTTATTCACAAAAGAAACACACTTTGTTAATCCTTTGTGATCGCAGGTGAATGTTTTCTGTTGATATTCATCATCGTATTCCGCTTCAACGAACATTAGCTTTGAACCTGATGAATAGTTCAGTCGGATTTCACCATATCCAGCAGAGTTTAAGAATGTATATTCTCCACTCTCCTCATCTTCGTCAAACAGCTCTAATAAGCCATCTAACTCATTTTTCAATTCCTCTAAAAATATTTAATTTTCCTCCTAAATTTGTGTAATGTTTCCATTCTTACATGTTCGATATCCAGCCTTTTCAAGCATGGCATCATTTAACCAGAGAAAATCTTCTGGTTTTGCACAAGAAATCTCACGAGTCATAAACTGGATCGCTTCTTCTGTGCTTCTCTCTGCATTATATGAATCTGTTTCAAGAATAAAACTGTCCATATACAGATAGTAAGACAATGTTGTTAGATCCCACTCAAACCAAATGTAATGCTTACCATCTGGTGTTGTTTTGGATGCTAATACAACATGTGATGCATCTGGGTATACAGTAGAAAAATTTTCGGCAGTTTCAGAACCTGAACTTGCAAGAGAATTTCTCTTTCTATATTCCATAATTTCTTCTAGCATCTTTTGATACTGTGGAATTAAAGTAATGTCCTTTTTCTCCATAACTATCCCTCCAAGATATCCTGTAAGAAATAGTAATCAAGAACATCTAGCGTTACTAATTTACTAGCAGCCTTTGTCTTGATCAGAAGGTGGTCGTTTTCTTTCACCCACGTATCGAAGCGATCTGCCTCTTTTTTGATGTACAAGTGAACATCGTCTTCGTGGTTGAAGATTAAAGCTTCTTCCACATTTTTTGTAAATGAATGATCCTTGGTCAAAAAACCTCGATCCTCTGGCAGTGTAACAACAAATTTAATCATTTTAATTTTCCTCCTTAGCCTACTGGCTTTTATATATAAAAACCTTAATCAGCTGTTTTCTCCATGACATCAGATTAAAGTACACATATATTGTGTTATAAAAGACAAAATAAAAAATGACGGGCGATTATGACTCGTCATCTTCTATTTGAAAGAAGTTTAATACAATGTTATCTTCCATATCTAGTAAATTGTGTATTACCTGATACGCCTTTGTATACAAGCATGGATAATGAAATTCGAGATTATCACTTCTGACACAGATATAATATCGATCTTCGTAATACACTTTATAACTGTATTTTTTTAGGATCAATCTTATAAATGGAAGCTTTTGGGGATCCTCGTACAAAAACCCCAACATTTTTACACATTCTAAGAACGTTAACTTCTCTAGTTCCTTTTCTGTTTCGCTATCTAATGATTTAAAGCCTAGGATCGCCAACACAAGATTACAGTCATCTGATAATCTGAACCGTCTTGATACGTTCCTTATGTTTCTTAGTTTGCTTGCTTCGTTGTAAAAACCATTACTCTTGATAAAGCTAGTTACGTTTTTGAATCTTTTCATTTCCTAAAATGTATTTTGCCCGCATTATAGCTGTTTGTGTTAGCACTAATAATGGAGAGCGTTCCATTGCGTCGTAGTAAGACGCCGTTTCTGCACCAGTTTGTGGCGTGTTATTTGCCCAACGAATAGCAAGCATTTCATCTTCAGTTAAGACGATTCCGTTTGCGGCAATTGTCATCAATGACTTTACGCCAGGACCTAGTGGCATTCCACTGTTTTTAAATTTGTAAAATGTCTCTGCCTTCCATACAAATTGTCCCTTGTTGTCTGATCTAACGTTTTCATTCATCGCTAGTGCAGCTTGAATATCCATCTGTTCATAACTTTTAACGTTCTTCGTATCTTCAACAAACAGATCAATATAGTCGATCCAAGGCAATAGTGATACGATCGCAATAGTTGACATGTTAATATTTGATACCGTTGTATTACCCTCTTCTGATGTGTAGCTATATGCTGTAAAATGCTTAAATAGACCACCCATCTCCTTGGCTAGCACATTGAAAGTGTTTAATGCTTGCTGGCACAATCCACCACGTTCACTTAAAATCCCATCTCTAGTTAGTGGAGCCACGAAGAAATCTGTTGATAATAAATATGACAAAAGTTGTTGCCCAGCTCTTGGAGCAATATATGTATTGTAGAAATTGATAAACATCTGCTTATTTTTCTCTATAAGTTCTGCATTTAACATAATGGTTTCCTTTCTATTTCTTTAATTTGTTCTAAATTTTTGTTCATTACATCTTGTAATATAATTGGCAACTGATATATCTCAAACTGTTCTTCTCCAACAATCCCATCTGGAGTTGCGACAAATAATGTGGCAAAGTTTTTGTTGTTTGGTTCTAATCTATGATCAATAATGCTTGGAATCACTCCTCTTTTTGGAACAATAACTGGGACTGATTCAACTTCGTCGAGTGGTGTATAGATAACTTTTATCGTTTCGTGATTGATATATGTAACAGCAACGTTTCCATTTATCTTTTGAATTGATTTGATTTCTACTGACATTGATCTACTATTGCCTCCTTTACCTCTTTTGTGATAATGGCATAACTTCGAAGATCTACTTTATCTAATTCATCACATGTGCTAGGCACACATAAAATATATCCGCTCTCTTCAAATGGAGAAACTTGCAATTGAGCTACATCATAATAAATATCATTCCCACTTTTGTATGCAACTAACAATGTTTCGCTTTCATCAATCAAATCATCGACGATCTGTTGCACATTATCTTGATAATTTTTACTGTTTAATTTATTCCATTTCATATTTTTCTTCCTCTTTCTTTCCTCTAAAACTCTTATTTTCTTCCTTCCTTTTCTACACCCTTATTATAGCATATAACAGTATATATAACAAGAAAAAGAATAGAGTATTTCTATTCTTTTGGTGCATATTTTCTAATATCCATACAATCTTCTACAACACCTTCTTTTAGTAATTGTGAGCGTAGTTCATCAAGCGTCTCATTCAAGCCTAACAAGTCTTGTTTAAGTTTTTGTTTTTTGTCATCTAACAATTTTAATTGGTCGGCTTTGTCTATCGCTTTTTGGGCATTTTGTGCGATTCTTATTATTTTATTTTCAATATTTTCTAATCGAGATTCTCGTTCTTCTGCTTCTTTTTTTAATCTTTTTATTTCGTCTACTTTTTCCGTAGCAAGTTTATATTCAGGAGACTCCGTTATTTCTTCTAGTGTTTTTCTTTTTAGTACAATTGTGGCTTTGCATTCGGTGACGTGGCAACTCCGTTCTTCAAAGGAATCAAGAACGAAATTAAAATCTGTATAGATATTCTCAAGTGCCATCTTAAACTCGATAACATCTTTTAATTGTGCATACATAAGTATTTTTGCTCCATCAAATATTTTTTGCTCGTAATGCTTATCTTCTAAGTCGTTGCGACTTACGATGTTTTCGTAATGTGAATGATCAACAATGAGTGGGCAAATGCCTCGCTCTTTTGCTTTTTTTAAAAAATTTATATCTATGTTCATTTGTTTGTTCCTTCCTTCTTTTTCTTCTTTTTATTTTTGTAAAGCTCTTCTAACTCTTCGTGTTCTTTGTATTCTGCAACAAGGAAGTTTCCGATGTTTTTCTTGATACATTCTTCTGCTAGCTTTGCTGCCTGTTGGAATAACTCTGGGTTATCTAGCATTTCTTCTACAAACTTGTTAATCCCAGATTGATTTTGTCCGATTAAGTCTCCTGTTCCACGTTGACGAAGGTCCGCTTCTGCGATCTTAAAGCCATCGTTTGTCGCTACCATTGTCTGTAATCGCTCGTTATCAGTTTCTTCTGCAATTAAGTAACAATAAGATTGATATGACGATCTGCCTACACGACCTCTTAGCTGGTGAAGTGTTGCTAGCCCAAACCTATTTGCTTGTTCAACAACCATGACTGTTGCAGATGGAATATTAACCCCAACTTCAATAACAGTTGTTGATAATAAAATGTCATAAGAATGATCATTTACATCTGCAAATGAAGATATGATTCTTGTTGTATCTGCACTCTTCATCTTTCCATTTACAATCCCTACACCGATTCCTAGTGGAGCAAAATATTGGTTATACATTTTATACATTTGTTCAATACTGACGATATCTGTATTTTCGTTATCATCAATCGCTGGACATACAACGTAACACTGATGTCCGTTTTTTACCTGGTTTTTAATCAGATCGAATACCTCGTTATGATCAGATGATGCTTTTGTTATAATTGGTAATCGTCCTGCTGGTTTTTGTGTAATAAGCTTGATCTCTTTACCCTGTCCATATAGAACGTTAGCCATTGTTCTTGGGATAGGGGTTGCCGACATGGAAATACTATGGACGCCATCTCTAGCCTTTTTAACAATAAGTTCTTTTTGTTCTACTCCAAATAAGTGTTCTTCATCTGTTATTACAGTTCCAAGATTATGATATTTTACGTCATTTGAAATACATGAATGAGTTCCGATGATAAATTTGATTTCTCCTGATGCTATTCTTTTTAGAATTTCATCTCTTTCTTTCTTGATAAGTTTACTATGGAGGAAAACACATGTTAAGCCAAAGCGGTTTGCATATTCTAAAATTTCTTCGTAGTGTTGTCTTGCAAGGATTTCTTTTGGAGCCATGAGTACGGATTGATATCCATTCTCAGCTGAATAGAACATCATTGCAGCAGCAACAATCGTTTTTCCGCATCCGACATCACCTTGTAGTAAAATGTTGTTTCTAATGCCATTTCTGGCGTTTATAAACAGCTCATTTAAAACTGCTGCTTGTCCACCTTGCCCACTTGTTAACGAAAAAGGTAATGACTTAATAAAACTTTGCGTTAAAGACCATTGGTTGTATTTTAAAAGAGTGTTTCTTGGTGTTTCTACCATATTACTCTTTAAAGATAAATTGAAATACAGAAGATCGTTTAGCAATATTCTTTTTTTCGCTTCTTGCTCTGCCTCTTTGTTTTGTGGTTCATGTAGTGTTTGTAGTGCAATCCTGTATGGCATAAACCCAGCGACTATATGTGGCTCAACAATCTCTGGTTGCATAAGCATAAAGCTCTCTCTCATTTTCTTTAGTTCGTTTTCATCAGCATCTTTTAAGGATCCGTATATTGTATGTACGTGAGGCTGATATTGGTTTGCTAAATAGATGCCAGTAACATTGACGATTGAATATCCGTATTCGTCATATTTCTGCTCGCCACAAACAACAACATCTTTACCAGAAAAGGATAGGTACATGTTTAATAAGAAGACATTATTAAAAAGAACAACCTTATAATCTACGCTTCCCTTAAAATAAAATACTAAATATGTCTTTCCTGTTGCCATTCGCTTCTTTTGGACACTTACTTGTCTGCCAATAATCGCACAGTTTTCTGTCGCCTGTTGAATATCTACAGGAGTACCATATCGGATCGCTTTGCGTGGGAAAAATTCCAAGAAATCTTTAACTGTAAAAATATGTTTCTTGTTTAGTGCCGTAAGCGTCTTTTCAGAAATATTCAGTCTTTTTAAATCCATGTCGCCTTCCTTTCCTTCTTCCCCTATTATACCATATACTGTTATATATTCAAGGCAAAAGAAAAGCAGAGAGCCCTTATTCTCTCTGCAATAAATATGCTAGTCCAGTTGTTCTCATGATGCACTTGTTTGAAAAAATTCCTTTTTCTAATGCATTCTTCTCTGAAATAATAATATTCTTCTGTTTTGCTCTTGTGATCCCAACGTATACTAAGCTTCTTTCTAACATCCCATTTGGTTTTAGTGGTAATAAGATTAGTGATGTATCGCATTCTGAACCTTGCGATTTATGAATTGTTATAGCGTATGCTAGTGCCATATCTTCTAAATTTTCTCCGTATATTTGGAAAATTGTTCCATCATATAATTGGATCTCAACGACGGGCGTCAAATAACTTTCAAAGTGAAATATATTAACAATCTTACCTTCATCTCCATTTAGATACCCAACTTTGTAATTGTTGGACAACATAATCACTTTATCACCACGGGAGAATACGGTCTTATTATAAACAATTGATTCTTCTTTTCTAAAATCTAACATCGAATGAATCTGATTGTTCAAGTTAAACGTACTGACTGGGAATTTCTCCTTTTTTATCGGTGAATATAGCTTGATGTTGTATTTGCTTGCATCCGTATTCTTCATTAGATCTAATGTGATTTTTTGCATTTCTTCTTGATTGTTAGCCCTGATGATTCTAAATGTATCATCTTCTAAAAGGTCACATCTGCCCTGTCTAATACGAATACTATTCTCAATAATCGCAGAACCTTCTTGTTGGCGATATACATTTGTCAAACGAACAAATGGAATGATTTGAGATTTCATCAGATCATGTAACACATTACCTGCTCCAACTGATCCTAACTGGTTTTCATCTCCCACAATTAACAGCATAGAACCCTGTTTGATGCCTGTTAATAGCATAGAGCATAACTCGCTATCAACCATTGAAAATTCATCCGCAATAATAAGATCATACTGTAGTTGATTATGCTCATTATTGTATTGCAACACATCGTTCTCTCCATAAGGTCTAATATCAAGGAGCTTGTGGATTGTCTTAGCATCTTCTCCTGTTACTTGTCTGATTCTTTTCGCTGCCGTTCCAGTTGGAGCTGTTAATGCTATTCTTGCATCTGGAAAAATCCTTTTATAATAATGCAACAATCCATTTATAACCGTTGACTTTCCTGTGCCTGGACCACCTGTTAAAATTGCGATACCTTCTCTTTGCATAAGTGAGAAGGCTCTTTTTTGCTGTTCATCATATTTGATTCCGCATTCTTTTTCTATTTTCTCTATGATTTCTGCTTTTGGCGTTACAAATCTTCTGTTTGTTATTAAACGTCTTACGTTTTCTTGTATTTTCTTTTCGTATTCATACATCTTTCTGTGGTATATGTATAATCTGTTTTCAAAGATTTCAAACTTGAACTTTTCTGGTCTATTAAGAATGATTGCCAGAATATGTAGTGGGCTAGTACGATATCCTACCTTTGTCTCTGTTTCCATGTATTCTGCCATAGAGAATAGTTCTGTTAATGGAATACATGTGTTTCCACGATTTTCAATTAGTGTAAATACTTCACGAATTAAAGCGTATACTCGAATTGGACTACTCGCTATAATGTTCTGCTTTTTTGCTAGCGATTCTCTTTGAGCAAATGTTAAACCAGCCTTAAATAATAGATATGGGTTATCTTTAACAACTGATAATGAACGGTTTCCATATTTACTATATATTGCTTTGGCTCCTAAGTAACTTCCGCCAGCAGCTGTAATGTAGTCTATCAGCTCCTGCATGTCTGAATATTGGTTTATCTTGTTTACAAGATTTTTTGCTATTGCCTCGTTCATTCTTGGTATTCTTGACAATATTTCGATAGCATTTTCTTGTTTGCAAAACGAGAATATATCATTGTTACTAACCTTAATAATCGCTGAAGCTGTTGCTGCTCCTATATTGGAAAACTTCCCACTGCTTAAAAATGATAATGTTGTTGCTTCGTTTTTACTTAGTGGCTTACATGTTTTCGCTTCAAAAAATTGTCTTTGCCCATTGATCTCGACATTGCCTTCTAAGTATACTGGCATTCCAGGATCAAAATCTGGTAAAACACCCTTACATAGTAATGCGTTATAGTTTGGATCCAATGGAATGGTTTTATCATCTGTAGAAACTGAAAAAAACGTTATTCCAGTCAGTTCGTCTTTTTTGATAATCTTTTGGATAACGCCATAGAACTCCATTAAACCCCTCTCTTTCGTACAATTATCTTATCATATACTGTTATATATTTCAAGGTATAAAGAAAGCAGGATTATTCGACATCATCGACTTCCTGCTTATCATTTTCTTCGTTTTCAATACTTTGGACATAAAGCTCTTTTAATAGCGTTCTTCTCTCTCTTTCTGGATTTTGTAAGGCTGCCATTAGAACACTTTCACTTCCGTAAAGTCTTACCTTTTGCTTCGCTCTCGTGATACCTGTATAAATTAAGTTTCTGCTTAAAAATCCATTCATATACATCAGATTCTGTGGAAGTGCCAACAGCACGTTTCTATATTCGGATCCTTGCGATTTATGAATTGTTAATGCATAAGCAAGTTGAAGATTTTGGTACTTTTCTGGACTCAACCAGAATCGTCTTCCATCATCAGTTTCAAATCCTACATACTTATCTTCATAATCGATGTCGAAGATATATCCAACATCACCATTGTAAATTCCTTTGCCATTTTTCTTGTTTAGGTGATCATGCTTTGTGTTGTAGCCATTTACGCAGTAATAACCATTATCGTATGTATGGTAAGAAAATTCTTCTGTATTGAAGTTTGTCGTCATCATAACTCTGTCATAAAGGTAGATTGCCTGTGATCCTTCTGTTGTGGTTGGAAGTTTCTTGCCCTTGTTTTCTCCGTTATATTTCTCTTGCAAACTCTTATTTATTTCATTTACAAATGCGTTAGTAGGAGCCAAGATGATTGTCTTTGTTGGATCAAACCCGACTTGGTATTTAATATCTTTTTCATCTACAGGATCTAATCCGTCTCTAATAAAATCGTTATAATCACTTTCAATGCGAGTTTTTAACGTTGAATAATCCTCAACATTTGAGCCCCACTTAAAGGAGTCATCTGTAAACAATAGTTTTTGGTAGTCTCCTTGGTTTACAGTATCCCAGTTATTAGCTAGCGACGGAATATCTTTCGCTCTGAAGTTTGTTGTAAGCTTTGAACAATGAATATCTGTCAAAAGTAGGTCTTTCAATACCTGCCCAGCACTGATTGCTGGCAATTGATCAGGATCGCCAACAAGCACTACTTGCATATTGAGGTTGCCATAATCATCGAGGATAGATGTTAAGAATTTACTCATTGTCATAACATCGATCATAGAAAGTTCGTCGATTACAAGTAGATTGTTATCGAATGACTCAACAAGAAACTCCTCTCCACGAGAAATCTTGTTCGCCATGGATAGCATAGTTGCGGCGTGATATGGGAAGAACTCCTTTTCTGTTGGTTCTGCATTATCATAAAGAGTGTCTACATAATAACCACCCCTTTCTTCTAATGCTTCTTTAATTCTTCCTGTTGCTTTTCCTGTAAAGGATGTAAGTATACTTGGTTGATTAAAATAGTGCTGTGCGATATATGCAATACAAGCAACTACAGTTGTTTTTCCTCTACCTGGACCACCAGTAATAATAGATACTCTATTTTTAAATGATTCATGGATTGCTGAACGTTGCTCTTCGCTGAAGTTTCGGCTATGTGTTTTATTTGTCCATTCGTTAATTAGGTGGTCGATATCTTCTTTGTTATAGTCTACTAATGGTTCGCTCTTTTTTAATGTGGCAATAATGTTTGCAATGTTCTCTTCGCATCTAACCAATCTTTTGAACCTTACAATTCCACAAAGTTTTCCGTCCTTAACAATTTTATCTAATTCAACGTGTTCGTGTTTAGATAACGTTTTAAACGCTTCTTTTATAACTTCTGGGCTTACACCTTCCAAGTATTTAATGGAGTGTTGTTGCCAAGCTTGTAAACTGTGAGGATTAGATAAATCGAGGAATGTATCACCGTTATACAGTGTATTTAAGACATTTTTAGCGGCAAGCCAAATTAGTCCTTCTACACGAATCTTATCTTCTGGTTCTCCTCCAGAACGTTTCCAAATTTGATCAGCCAAACTAGCCGTCAAAGATGTTTCAAATGCAACTTCAAATGGATCCTGTTGTAACTTTTGGATTACACTTTCTTTATATGTATCAATTAACTCTTCGATCAGCTTCTTTTTTCCTGCTAAAACTGGGAAAGTTGTTGCAAGACCACTTGTGATGTCTATTAAACAGAAGAAGGTTTTAATTGCATTTTTTTGCTTGTCTGTAATGCCTTTAATTTTCTCAATTTCTTCTGGATCAAGTAATAATGTTTTGATTGCTGATTTTCCTAGGTGTTTGAAAATTCTTTCGGCAGTAACTACTCCGATTCCATCAAAATCTTCCCCTGAGAAAAATTCTACAATATCATCCTTTGTATTGGCATTTGGGAAGATACTGATAATAGAGTATACTGTTTCGCCTTTGTTTTCTCTTGTTGTATATGCACCTAAAAAAGAACTACCATCTTTTAAGTGGTGTCCACTTGTACCATTGACCATTACCTTCTTTGGAGCCTTTGATTTAGTGTCTTTCATTACTGCAAAGCAACCAAACCAACCATCTGGCTTTGGACAATCTCTGAACATTTTTAGAACTGTAAACTCAGCAATTTTCAACATTTTCTTTTTCCTTCCTGATATTATTATAACATATAACAGTATATATTGGTAGTAAAAAATAAAAAAGAGAAGGTTGTTCCTTCTCTCTTTCTTAAAGATCTACTCCAAAGATATCGCCAATCTCATCAACGGCTAGTCCAGAAGCGTTTGCAACGTTTTCAACAATACTGTTTTTATTTGTATCATCTGTAATGTTGAAAGACTCTGGTAGCGGATCACTTACGATAGGTGTATTAACTGCTGTTTCTACACTTGGCTCTTCAGCTTCTCCTTTATCTTCCTGGGTTGAATCATCTGTTTCAGCGACTACATCAGCACTCTTCTTTGTACTCTTCTTGCGAGTTCTCTTCTTCTTTTCAGGTAATAGGGTAGACATTCTGTTCAGTTCCACAACGTCAATTCCTTCTTCTTTAAGAACAGAGATAATGTCACTGTGATTAACACACGCAATCAAGCAATGATCAAAGCTATCTTCATTTTGTTTAATCAACTTGATTAACTTTGTGAAGACATCCTGGTCAAGAACGCTTAACTCATCCATGATAAGAATGTTGAATCCAGCTAGTTGGCTTAACATGCTTAATAGTACAAATGTCACACAAGCTTTTTCACCGCCAGACAATGAATCAAATGTGATGTATTGGTTTGTACCGTCTACATCAACCATTACCTTAATTCCATTTTCAAATACAAACTTAATGTCCATATTCTGGAAGATTTCACGAGCCTTTTCGTTACAAGGCTTGGAGAATTCCTCAACATAGAATGAGATAATAGATTCTTTGACTTTGCCCTTTGGAGCAAATGCAATACAAAGGGATTCGTAAGTCATTAGCTTGTTGTTATAAGTTAATAACTTTTGTTCACATTCTTCCTTCTTTGCCAACATGTTCCACGTGTTAGCCATTGCGTTTAACCCTTGAATTTGCGAATTGATCTGATTTAGATCAACATTAACTGGAGTTGGCTCTGGAGGTAATTGTGGAACATTAGCTGATAAATTGTTTACATTTTCAACTAATATTCTCAACTGATTCTCCAATGCTTTATCGTTGTTGATCTTGTTTAAGATAGCTTCTGTCTCTGCCACTTTTGCTTCAGCCATCTTTAATGAAGCCTCTAACTTCATGTAATTTTGACGTAAAACATTGCGTTCTGCTTCCATTTCAGAAAGAATCGGTGTTTTGTCAGTATGACAAACTAGCTTCTTTGATAATGGGCAGATTGGTTGAGAAACATTCTTAATTGCTTCTGCGATCATAACTCCATTTTGCTTGGTGATCGCAAGTTGTTGAGACGTTTGAGAAAACATTTGCTTTGCTGTAGCTAGTTCTCTGTTTACAGCTGCAACTTCTTCATCTGTGTGTGGCGTTAATACACCATACTGGTTTCTGAAGTTTTGATATGCAAGATTTGCATCCGCCAACATTTTTTGGTGATTTTCTACCACCTGCTTTGAACGTGCATAAGCGTTTAGCTTTGCATTGTACTCAATAGCACTCTTCTTCAATACTTCCAGTTCTTGAATCTTTGCTGGGATATCAGCCGCTAAAATGCTAGGAGCAATTAGAGATTCATAACTCTTTAAAATCCCTTGTGTTTCAGCTAGCTTTTGCTTTACCAGCTTTCGTCTATCTACCAATGTGGAGTATACAGAATTTAGTGTTTCAATTCCAAATTCTCCATCTGGTAATATTGACGAAATAATCTCTTTTTCGTCCTCTGTTGCTTCCTCGAATTTGGAGAGAACAATATTCTTATCCATTTGTTCAGGCAAATATTTTAGTAGTGTCTCTCCGAACTGTTGTGAAGTGAGTCCTAATAAGATTTCACTGCTAGTTGCAATCTTACCTGTTTCAAGGTTAATGCCAGGAAATGCTGTTTCCAGTGCATTGTTGATAGCTGATAATGAAGACGCTTCGCCATTGAGATAGAACTTACTTTGGCGATTGTCCGCATATTTACGGCGTCCAAATGACTGACCATTTTCTAATACGATTGTTACTTCTGCATATTCTTCTCCTGAATATACAACTTCGCCTGATGGTTCTACGCCAGTTAAACCGAAAATAAGAGCGTTTCGAACAGATGTTTTTCCTGCTCCATTCTCTTGGCAGAATGCCATAATTTTGCTGAGATTAAAAAGATGTTGACCTTTTAATCCTTGGAAATTGAAGATTTGTAGATTTTGAATTTTCATGTTATTTTCCTCCTTTGCTCTTTTGAGCTTATCCATAACATCAAATAGATACAGGTATATTATGTGAGAAACGAGAAATAGAAAAAAGGCAGTGATAACCGCCTTTCCTTGTTATTCTACTTCATCTTCAGGATTAGAAGCGAATGATAGTTCTCCATCTTCAACTTCTGCTAGTTCCTTGTTTTCTTCGTGATCAGCTTCATTTCGTTCAACAAAACCAACAATTTCCATATCATCAATCATGAAGTTTTCATAGTGGAACTTGTTTCCGTTCACTGTCTTTTCCTTTGATGTCATACTGCACACCAAGTTTAAGATTGTTCCATTCTTGATTTCTGGCTTGAGATCGTTTACACGAGTATTTGTAGAGAATTGTGGGTAAAAGTAGAAGTCACGATTTGGATGATAAGTATCTCCAGATTCTAAAGAAATACTTAATCGTACCCATCTACCATCTTCTGATGGACGTACATTTCGAACTACTCCACTCGCATATACGTGTAAGAATGAGTCTCCGTAATAACGAACACCACCGTTTGTTCCAAACACATCATTCATGAGTGTCTTAGCCTTGGAAATCTTGTCAACTTGGATATACTGAACATGCTTTGTTACGGATTGTGAATTCTCGTTGGAGAAGATAACACGCTTTCTTTGTACTAATCCTACGATATGACCTTCAATATCAACTGTATCGCCTACAACTGTTCCTTCTGGTAAGCCGTTTGTTGCAAATGAAATCACATTGTCAAACTTACGTTCTTTTCCTCTGATGTAGAGTAAAATTGAGCGATAACCATAAGCGTTATGACCAACTCCAATTACTCGACCTCTTGCTACTACCTTGTTTACTTTTACAAATTCAGACATATAATATTTTCCTCTTTCTTTCTATGTTAATTGTCCTCAAATAATAATTCAATTTTCTTTCTGCTTGGCACTGCATCAAATCCATTTAGAATGGAAATATGCTTGACGATCTTATCATCTTTTAGACGAATGCCTTGACTACCTGTTGCTGAAGCATCGCTTACATATTCTGATCCATCTTCATCATTTTTAACACATGCTGTGATAAAAAATGGAATAGATTCAGAGCGACAATCTTCGATAAATTCTTCAATCTTGTACTTCTTGCAAAGCTCTTTGTATACCTTTTTCTTATCAAAGTTCATTTCCCTTTTCAAAATCCTCCTTTGTTAGATATATCTTTTCCAATATTCTATGTTTTTCTAACCATTTTTCAATTAGAGTAAACGGATATTTTCTTCTGATTTTAGCACATTGGCTTTTATGGTTGTTGATTGTTTTTAGATCTTCTACTAAAGCCTTAAACTCACTGATATCAAATTTAAGCTCTGTTGGTAGTGAAGATTTTAACCTTTGCAATGAAATATGTAATGCTTCGATTAGCCATAATAACATCTCTGGTCTAGCGATATTGTTGTACATTAGTGAAGCATCTTTATTTGGTTCGTGGTAATATTCCCCAACCCCATAAGTATCTTGGTGGAGTGCCCACGTTCTGAAATGTTCCAAGTGGTTATCTTCCCACCATCTATCTTCCTTTTGACCAAATTCTTTATCAAATAGGTCTGTGATCGGGACATTATTCGTGAGCATAAACATTGATCTCGCAAAATCTATCGTATCCATATTTATCCTCTCATATTGTTAAACTGAGAGAAGAAATCATACTCTTCTCCATCTGTTAGTGTCGGATCAGGTGCATTTGCAATATCATCTTCTGAAATCACATCACTTGTTTCTTCTGCCACCTTTACTGGAGCAACTGGAACTATCGTTTCATCCCTCTGCATAACAGGTGGTTTTTCAATAACTAACGGCTTGACTTCAGTTTTATCTTCAGTGCTATAATCTGGTAACTTTTCAACCTTAACTGGTTCCTTCTTTTTTGGCTTTAAGATATCTTCAATGGTAATTCGTTTGCCCTTCTTTGGCTCAAGCAATACCACATTTTCTAAGCCATCTAAATGTATCAATTTGATGCGTTCTGTCTCTTTCTTGATAGTTGTATCGTTTTTTAAAAATACGGCTATCTGTGGCGTTAAAAGGCATGATCTAACAAGGGTCTTGAAGAACGCTGTACGCCAACCTTCCTTAATTTCTTTCTTTAGGAAATCTACGCTTTGCTTGTCTTTGATTTCGAATAGTAGGTGATATGTACGCTTTTTCTCTTTTAGTGTAAATGGAATGGCGTTAGGAACAACAAAGGTGATTTGTTGTCCTCTAACATAATATTCCAATGCCTTCTTCATTAGCATTGTAACGGATATTCCATTTGCATTTAATGAAATAAGATCTGCATCGTAATTTTTGTAAAGCTTTAACTCGACTCTCATAAATCGTCACCTTATTGAGCTTGTTGTTTCAACGAGCGACTCACCTTTTCATATAGATACATGTAATAACCTCTTGCATTTGAATAATCAAAGCTGAGAGACTTATCATTTTGGTTTCCATCAATCACAATCAAGCCTTCAATACCTGATAATGTTTGTCTGATCGTATCAGCCCATGCTGCACTCGTTCCACCTGTGATAACGAAGTAATTAAACTCGTATAGCTCATACATTCTTCCGATTCTATCTAACGCTGCATGACAAACTTTTTCACTTTCACGCTGTAGGATTTCCTTGATAGGAATATGTCCACTGCTGAAGCGACTGTGCTTGATAACAGTTCCCGTTTCTAAGCACTTCTGGATTGCAATAGGTGATACTTCAACACCATGGTTTCTTTGGATCTCAGCTCGCACATTTGCTAGCACCTGCTTCATTGCAAATTCTGGGAATGTTTGTTTATCTACAACTCGGTTATTTTTGATGATAAACATATCCAACGTTCCATGTCCACCATCGAAGATGATCAAGTTTCTATTGAAATAAAAACCAGATTCAGGGATTGCTCTATGGTTGTTACCCATTGCGATGGACATTAGTGTTCCCATTGGCTGTTCCATAACGTCAACATTTTCCTTGCCAATCACAATATCGTATTCAATTGGATCATCTGCACCGATCTTTAATGCAAAGTGGTGTCTTCCTGCAAAAGCGTTCTTTAAATATGGGCTATCTTGTTCTAAATAAGCTGATGGCAAACCAGTTTCAATCCAAATCTTTTTGCCAATGTAACTACCATATTGGTTTTGACTACATGCAATACCTAGTGCCACATCTACCAATACTAAGAACATTGGATCGTCATAGCGTTCACGTCCATACAATGTGTTGTCTGAATGTGATGTATCACCCTGCTTAATATTGTTTAGTGCAGACTCTCCAACAATCCATCTCTCTCCTGTTTCTAAGTTTTTATAAATAATAGAATAAGGAGCTGGTGTACCGATTGTCTTGGAATCATCCATCTCAGCAAAAGCTGGGAAGATGGCATTCTTATTTGGAGAAACTACCTTAACAGCAGAGTATCCGATATCAATTCCGCAAACCCAATTACCACTAGGGCTACCGTTTGGCTTGTCGGCAAAATTTGTTTTAATTTTGTAATCTCTTGTCTCCATATATTTTCCTTTCTTTTTTTAGAATGGTAGTGCAAACACTACTTTTTCTTCGATTTCTTCTAATTTAATTGGTCCGATCTTTCTGCTGTCATAAGAGTTATTTCTGTTGTCTCCTAGTACGAAGTATTCATCATCTTTCAACTCATAAGGAGTTTCGTATTCGCCAACATCTAACATCTGCTCAATCGTTCTGTTTTCTCGGTTGTTATTTCTATATGCATATCCATTTTTAAGCTCTATCTCTTCGCCTGGAAGAGCGACGATACGCTTAATAATCTTATGGGACTTCCCATCCTCTTCTTCAAGATCATGTCTCTGCATCTTTTCTGCTGGCACTCTAAACACTACAACATCACCTTCATCTAAATCTTTTTCTGATGTAACGACTCTTGTGATTAGTATCGTTCCGTTTTTATACGTTGGAGACATTGAATCTCCCACTACACGTACTGTGCGAAATCCAGCAAGTCTAAATATCACAACAATTAAGATTCCAGCTAGAAAACATGCCAAATACGAGAACTTTCCCTTTTTTGCATTCTCTGTCATGACAATAGCTTCCCATCCGTTTCATCTTCATCCATTTCTTCCTCTAAATCTTCTGGAAATATGAGTGTCGGATTTTTACCATCTAAAAGATCAGATGCAAATTTTTCGGCATATTGGGCTGCAAAAACCAAGAATGATGCATTTATTTCTACTAAACATTTTACAAGATCAGCTAGACCGCCTTCGAAAATGCACTCGCTAGTTCTATCTCTTGTTGATAATGGATTTTGTATATCGTACACGCTGTAATCCAATTCGGCGTTCTTGATGATCGTAAATTGTCTTCCAATTTCAGTTGGTAGTCCATTATCATCGCACTCCGTTATCATATTCATAACAATGGAGCCTTTATCTTCGTTTTCTTCGTCGTACATCAAATAGGAAAGTGCATTAACAATTAAAGTTTCTTCTACTTCATTAAAATTTGCCATGTTCACCTCCGCTAGTAGGAATATTTACATTACCAAATGGTCTGATATTCAGCTCTTTTTCAATGGATTCACGAACGGACTCTGAACCATTTTTCTTTGTTCTACGAAGATATTCGCCTTCGTTCTTTTCGTTTAAAAGTGCCACATACTTCTTCTTTAGTTCTTCGACAGTTTGGATGTATTCAACCAGATCTCCGATTTCGCACTCAATGACTACTCTATCGTTTGGGCAATAGCGTTTCATGTCGTAATCATCCAGCTTCTTACCGTCTTGTTCACTTCTTTCTTTCTTTGTTTCCATAAAGCTAATAATTTCTAAGTTCTTTTCTGACATTTTATTTTTCTCCTTATTTTTTTCTAATTCCTATTACAATTCTTTTATCTGAATGCTTTAAAACGATGCACTCATAAATTCCGCTAAACGAAAGTCTCAAATTTGTTAAGTTTGAAATTGCACCTTCCTTAAAGTCCGCTTCCAAAATTTTCAAAATGAAGTCCATAATCGCATTAGCATTATCTTTTGATAATCTTAATTGATCACAAACAAAATTCTGGTCCTCATCCTTTTTCATCTCTGCAATTTCTTTGCCATTGGCGTTGATAAGGCAGAACTGGATACTATTCTTTAAATTTAATATAGCCACTTTTTCACGCTTTCTTCATATCTTCTTCGACAAGATCTACAAAATATCCATTCAATGACTTGTTACGCTTTTCCTTTGCAAACTTCTTAATCTTATCACGCTCGCCCTTTTTAACTGTTAGACAGATACGATCATACGTCTTCTTGTTGTATTCACGGGCAATTTCTGTTTTATTACTCTTCATGTTTCTTCTCCTATTTCTACAATATATTATACCATAACAGTATATCATTTTGGAAGAGTCAGTTACTGCTTATATCGCCTATTCTACTGATTCTTCGTCATCGTAATCATCACTAAGATCATAATCCACTGTTAGTCGTGCCTTGCTATTAAGATCCTTAGCTGATTGTTCTTTGCGGACTCTAGCCGCTTCTTCTACTTCTTCATCACTTCTGTACTTTCCAATATATTCGGTTGTATATGGAACAATCTCTGAAGTCTTTTCCGTTGCTTCGTACTTTTGTCCACAACCCATTGGATTTCCTTCTTCATCCGTTAATAGAACTGGGTTTCCGTATGCATCTTTAATTGGCTTACCCTTTTCATCTAACTTCTGTCCACAAACGATGTGCTTTAACACTTTTCTCGCCTGTAAGAAGCCATCAACATAAACTTCGGATTTGTTCATTAGTCGTTCGAAATCGCTTTGACCTGCAATGCCGTATGACTTTACCCATGGGTAATCAGCATGATTGTTTGGATCAGCGTCAAATGAAGCTCTCATTCTTCTGTTTACTGCTAGCTGGTACTGAGTAAACTTATTTCCCATCTGAGTGCTTAATTGCTTAGGATCTCGCACGAGGATTCCGAATACCTTAACAATGTTTGAAATCTCTCGACACTCAGCTAGGTATCTATTCGCCTCTTCGTTTGTGTTTACTCGTCCGAGTACCTCTACAAATGTTGGTGCAACGAATAAGACTTGCCCAATATATGTTGTCATCCGTCCACAATGCGGGCATGTCGTGCGTTTGGCTTGCTGGAGCGTTCCTATAACTCCTCTTAATCCGACAATATCGCCTCTTTTTACATCCTTCAATTTATTGATGATTGCCGCATCTCTTGATGCAATGCGAATTTCGCTAAAAAATAGATTAGCCTTATCTTCGGAACTCTTAACACTTCTTTCTTGTTTTGCAACTTGCAAAGTTCCTGTGCAATAGGCGAGCGATTTATCAGCATCATTTTGGTAAACTACGATATCTGTGATCATAATTCCCCGTAGCATAACTAAATTTTCTTTAGCCATAAATGTTGTTTCTCCTTCTATACAGATATATTATGCTATATATTAACAAAAATACTGCTATTTTATCTAAAATAAATAAAAAAAGAGCAGAATTCTGCTCTTTCTTTTTAAGACATTTTGACAACTCCAGGAATATCCTTAATTTCAGAAGAAACCTTGAAATTCAATTTCTCGGTTCGCTTAGTATTTACATCATAAATATAAACAGTGCTTCCATTTTCTTCCTTCATGCTTTCTAATTTTTGCATGTCAACTACATCTGAGTGGACAAGATATGTTCCGTTCTTCTTTTTCGCTTCAAATGCCGTATTAGCAATGAAGCGATACTCAACGTCCTTTACCTCACCATCTTCATCTGTAATTCCGAAATCGTCTTCCTCTACTTTTCCTGTAAAGACAAGCACATTACCTTCTTTGATCAAACTTCTACATTCTTCGTAAGCTTTTTGGAAGATGCTTACATTGATTGTTCCTGTTTGATCCTGAACACTGATAAACGCCATGTCATTTCCTGTTTTCTTGCTTTGCTTGATCTCGATATTTGTAATCAAACCAAAGATAGTGTATGTATCTCCATCAATTTCACTAATTGGAGTTACAGATAACTCTTCAGGTTTTCCATAGCTATCAAGAGGACTACCAGATACATAGTACCCTAAGACTTCCTTTTCATCTGCCAACTTTTCTTCTTCTGTTTCTATCACAGGAGAAATTGTTAGTGATTCAAAGTCAGCTTTTAGCTGGTCTCTTGTTTCTTTTGCTCTTTCAAGTGCTTTTCGAAGTTTTTCTTCGGTTACAAGAGTTTTAAACTCTACATGTAATCCTAGACTCTTCTGCATTTCAACTAAAGCCTCGTCTGTTCCACATAACGATAGTTTTGGCAGAATAGCTGTAGCAGTTTCGATGTAAGTTTCTTTTTTGGATAGCTTTGCATAAGCGGTCTTAAATGCATCATAACTTTCTAACATTGCCTTTCGACTTGTATTGAAGTCATCTAATGCCCCAGCCTTGATTAAGTTGATAACTGCCGTCTTATTTGCTTTACTACGAGCAATAAAGTCGTGGAAAGAAATATACGGTGCGTTTTCAACAATACTATTGGCTGCTGACGCAACTTCTTTTACAGAGGCTAAACCAAATAAGATCTTGCCATCATGTACTGAGAATTTACCTTTTGAGTAATTTACATTTGGTGGCAACACCTTAACGCCTACATCACTAGCTTCGATAAGTAGTTCTGGTAATGGGTCGTTGTTCTGTGACTTTTCAGCCCAGTTCATAGCTGCCATCAAGAATTCTGCTGGATAAAGTTCCTTGAGATATCCTGATACATAACTATTGTATGCGTATGCTGCTGCATGTGACTTGTTGAATGCATACTTAGCAAAGTTTGTCATTTCGTCAAATAGCTTATTTGCTGCATCGTATGTAATACCATTTGCAACACATCCTGGAATATTTCTATTAGGATCGCCATTGATAAATGCATAGCGTTCAAGTTCTAGCTTTTCCATCTTCTTTTTAGACATGTATCGACGTACCATATCGGCTCCGCCAAGTGTATATCCCGCTAGTTTCTGGAAAATTTGCATTACTTGTTCCTGATAAGCGATTGCTCCATAAGTTTTACTAAGAATTGGCTCTAACTCTGGAGTTAAATACTGTACAGGCTTTCTTCCGTGCTTAACATCCATTACGCTATCCAAATATTGGAGAGGTCCTGGTCTAAACATAGAAACTAAGATGATCAAGTCTTCAAAAGAAGAAGGCTCAAATCTCTTCAGCATTTTCTTCATACCCTTACTTTCAAACTGGAATACTGAATTTGTTTTCGCATCTGCAAAAATCTTTTCGAAAGTCTTCTTGTTATCCAATGGGATGTTGTATGGACCAAAATTGATTCCTCTCTTCTCTAGTTGCCACTTGCAATCCGTGACAATATCGAGGGTTTTTAGTCCTAAAAAGTCAAACTTCAACATTCCGTTTTCTTCGACTTCGATCATATTGCACTGTGTTGTATAAATGCCTAGCTTGCTGTTGTATCGTAGAGGGACAATCTCCTTAACTGGGGTTCCGTCAGTAATTACAACGCCAGCTGCATGTGAACCATACGCTGTGCAACAATTTTCAAATACTTTAGCCCATTTGATAATCGTGTTTGCCGTCTTTTCTGTAGCAAAACGATGAATTAGATCAGCAAAAACTGTCAACTCTGCACCCGTTTGAGGATCCTTTTTCTCAAGCTTTGTATTAAAACTAATGCCTGGAGTCGATGGAATCGCCTTTGCAATCTTGTCGGCTAGTGATAGGAATTTACCTTTGTAGCTATCGTCATTGTACTTATCTGCTAGAAAGAAGCCATAAGCTCTAGCAGCTGCTCTGACAGCTCCACGAGGAGCTTGAGCGTTTTGTGTCATAATACCAACAACGCAATCTTCACCATACTTCTGTTTTACATACTCAATTGTTCTTGGTCTAACCGTGTTGCTGATATCAGAATCAATATCTGGTAGAGAAACACGTTCAGGGTTTAAGAAACGTTCGAATAGTAACTCGAATTTGATTGGATCCAAGTGTGTAATTCCTAAAAGCTGACATACTAATGAGCCAACTGCAGATCCACGCCCTGTACCATTTGCAATTCCGACTGGCGTCGTATAGCCCCTTTCCTGTTTCCATTTTCTTAACGCTTCTTTTTCGATTGGAGCATTAGCAATTTCTTCAGGTGGAATACTATCGTATTCTGCTGCGTAGCGATTAAAGTCCTGAACTACCAAGTGATAGTCTACATAGCCCATCTTTTTGATAATCTGAATTTCTCTGTTTAATCGCTCTTGATACTCTTGGGATAGTCCGTTTGGATACAAGCGGTTGATACCATCCTGTAGTTCCTTAATGAATACATCGTTTGTGTATTCTTCTGATTCTCCCTTGAAAATCTTTGGAAAGTGGTTTGTGATCTTAAATTCTACATTGCATACACTTGCAATATATAGGCTGTTTTCGAATGCTTCTTCGATTACATCCTGAGCAAAAGCCATAGATAACATAGCCTTCATCTCATCGCTTGTTTTAATGTATAATTCTCGCTCTGAATCATTGAGTGGCTGCCACTTTTCAAAACGTAAACTCTTCATAATCATTCTCTTCAATAATTCCTCGTTGGAGTTTGTTACCGTGTGTACATCATTCGTGGCAACAATCGGAATATTCATAGAACGTGCAAGAGTCACGATTTTGTTGTAAATCTCTTTTTCATCTGCCATACCGTGGTATTGGATCTCTGCAAAAAAGTTGTCTTGACCAAAGATATTGTTAAAGAAGAGCATTTCTCTTTTTGCATCTTCTAACATCTCTTCTTCTGTCTTTTTATTCTTTTCTAGCTCTGAGATTCTACTGAGGTATTCTGAAGATTTTTCAGCATCAACTGTTTTCTGCTTAAATTCTTTGTTCAATATTGACACTCTAGTCTTTAGCTTTTTAATCTCTGCAGTGATAACAGGAATCATATTCTTTGCATTTTCTACTGTTTCTTTATCTGCTTCGATACGTTCCTTTTCTGCATTTGCCATCATTTCATCCATTGATATCAGTAACTTTTCTCTTGCTGCAAACTTTGTCTTTGATAGCTTCTTTGCATTTTCTAGCTCTATCTTCTTTTTATCTATCTGTTGATTTAAAGTTTTTAACTTTTCTTCAACAAGAGATAGATTACTTACATTAGAAGATATGCCGTTACGATCCATTGTTCTTTGGATCTTCGCAATTTCTCTTTCAATAAACTCGTTTGCTCTAAAAGATGTTGCAATGACACCTTTAATACAAGCTGAACTAGCAATGACATTCTGATTTCCTAAGAAATATTTCTTTAGGATCTCGTCATTCATTAAACAATAGCCGTTTTCACGTTGACCATCTGAAATAGCCATACAGATCGCCTTCCAGCCTTCATCGTTTTTCGCATGTAATACAAGGTGCTTCACTTGTTCCATATTACTTTCTTGCATTAAACCATTTTCAACATAAGCTGTATGCTGGAAATAGGCTTCGATGCCAGGAACGAATTTTAGCCCGTATTTCTTGGCTGCATTTTTAAAATCCCAAGTCATAGCTGCTACGCCATGCTGTGTCAAAAAGACAGTTTTTCTGCCTAACTCTTTTAGCCTTTTACAAACATCTTCAGCTGGGTTATCAGAATCAAAAATGTCTTTTGAATGTAGGTGAGTCTCTTCGTACTCTGAATACTTTTTAATTTCTTCAATCAACTGTGCTTTTACTTCTTTATTCATATTTTCCTCCTTTTTTATTTGGCTCCAACTCATCAAATAAATACGATAATATCATGCTATATTCTGAATGAATAAATAGCCTGCATGGAAAGTTGTCTTTTGTTTTGCATTTATATTATATCAGATATACTGTTATATTACCATCAAAAAAAGACCACATTTGCGTGGTCTTCTACATAAGGTTTTCGATACTTAGAGCTTCCATGTTTCCCATCATTGCACCTGCGAAATCATCATCATCTTTTTCTGTATAAAAACGATTGTCAAAATTAACGACTTCAATTGGGGCTGATCCTCTAACTGTGTTAATTTCTCTTGATCTTAGAATCTTCATTTTAAGCTCATTTTTTGCGGATTTGAATGCTGAAGAGAAAACTGATTGTGATTCTGTATATCCATTTTCCTTTGCGTATCTATATAAAGAGGTTTCCATAATCGCCTTATTTGGGTTTTTAGCGGCAAACTCCAAGAAGAACGTTAATATTTTCTTGTTTTTTGGAGTTAAAGAATCAAAAATTTCTCTAAATTCTGCAACCTGTTCTTTTTCTTTAAAAACATTTGCTGGATCCGAAGAGCGATTTCTGTCTGCAATTTCAAACACTCTTGAATCATCTGATTCAGTCGTTTTATCTGGATGAACGATTACAAAGATATAGGATAGACATTTTTCAACAGTGTACGTGGACAGTTTTCGACTAAAGTGTTTACCGATATATTGCGAAATAGAGGTCGCATCTGATGCTGATATATCGTCTAATCCTAATGCTTGAATTGCCTTATTAACTAACAAAATGCAGTCAACATAGTATCTTGTTAATCTGATACCTCCATTCGCTTCAAATGCAAATTCATCCGAGAAAAATTTATTTACATAAGGTGTTAGGAAAGTTGTAATATTGTAACTTGGATCAAAATTTTCAAGGTTTTCACAAATAATTTGATATAGCGATTGCATTGCATCTTCTGGATTTAACTTAGAATATTTTCTTGAAACAATATATCTGAACTGTTTATAAGAGACAGCGTATGCTAACCCTCGTGCCAGTATCTTCATTTCTGGTTCTGGCAGTTTAATAGTTTCTGCGATAACATTTTCGTCATTTTTGTTCATTTTGTTAACGCCTAGCTTGAACCCGTTAATCCTTTTTTCATAATATTCAATTAGATTTGGATACTTCTCAACCAATTTACCTTTTACGCATTGGAAGTTCTCCAAAAAATCTTCAACACTCAATATTTTACCATCAAAGAATGTCATTCAATTCACCTACAACCTTTCTAAAAAATGCATCCTTCCCCTTTTTACGTAATGTGCAAACAGCTTGAAATGTATTGTTAATATCTTCTTTGTCTACAGTATTTGCAATTTGAGAATGATTGAATGCGTCAATTTCGTTATATCCACTACCAAGATCACTTAGCAGTTGCATCTCTTCTTTTAGAATCGTCATTGCCTGTCCTCTTCTTTCTTCTACTATATAACAGTATATATCTATTGTATATATTTGTAAAGTGGAAAAGAATTATATTAACTTTTTAGAAACAAAAAAAACAGTCCAAACATATATGACGTGGGCTGTTTTATAGATTGTTTAATACTTTATTTCGTAGGCGGAGAGATTTCTTTCTCGGTTATCTTCTTAACTCTTGCATTTGCATTATGGATCAATTTTACAAGTTGTTCACGCTGATCACTATCTAGTGTTGGATACGTATTTATAATTCTCTCCATTGTGCTACAAACCAATTTCTTAGGCAATTTATTCTTATATTTCTTCTCAACATACTTGATTGCTTCTTTTTTGTTTTCTTCTGAAAAATAAACAACCTGTTCTTTCTTTTGATTTGACTTTGTTTGAAATGCTGAACCAGAATCAAATAGTGGGGCAAATCCGATGATTTCTGCCGTATTTGCATCTCTAATAAATCCAAAGTTTCCTAAGTGTCTATCGTTATTTCCTATTACATAATCGCAATATACCATTTTGTTGATATAATCTTCTGCACCATCAATTCCGTATTCATTGCAACATCTAATAAAGAAGTGCATCAAATCCTCATTTTCTTTTCGTTCAAACAATTTGATAATGTGCATAGCTGGGACGAACTCTGTATCTCTTGTTATAAAATTTTTGCACTTTGAGCATATTTGTAAGCTCTCTATGACTAAGTTATACTCAACACAATCCAAAAGATTCAATTGCTTTAACACCATTGATGCCAAAACTTCTGATAATGGTTCTTGGTCAATATTGATTCCCGATCCTTTATAAAGATACGATGCATCGCCTTCTTTTTTCCATTTCTTTATCAAAATTCCGTTAGTTGTCAAATCTGGGGAAAAGGAGACAATGTTTGAAGTATCCCAGTTTTCAGGATCTCCCTCTAAAGAGTAAACTTCTTTTGCTTTATCTAAGTCTACTTCCCAATCTCCGAAAAAGGCTTTTCCAACTTCTTCGCAATAGTCATTATCAAAGAAATTTAATTTACTCCATCTATCGTTTGTATTTACCTTGACCCAATATTGGTCGGATAAGGAGAAGAAGTTTCTATATGTTCTTAGAAAGTATTGATGATTTTCTAACACATAGCTTCTATTTTCTCTATCCTTTGGGATTAGTCTTTTGTTAAACCATGTCTGTAAATTTTCTAATGTTAAGTTTTCGCCATGAAGTGCTAATGGGAGAAATTCTTTGTTTTTCTCTATAACCTTTACGATCTGCACAATTTCCGTCTTATCAATTTTAAAACTTATAAGCGGCTTTCTTTTGTTGTGCAAAACAACTGTAGGTAGTGCTTTTTTACCCATTAACTTAACCTATTCCAACAATCCTAGCAACATTTTCTCTTTCATCATCTTTTTCTTCCCATTTGCAACACAACTTAACTTTTCTACCTTCGCTATCATATACTTCAATAGGTAATCCTGTTGAGTATCCGACATCTTCTATCTTGTCTTTGTTGAACACGCAATATGTAAATTTTGCATATCCATTCTCTTCATTTTTCTTTCCACTTGGGAACATTTTGACGGTAACTCCACTCTTATCGTCTTTTATTTCTATATGTCCTTTTCCGTGTAAGCCTTCATCACGTAGTTTTGTAATTACAAAGTCTGTATTGTTTAAGGCTTCTATCTTTGGCTGTAAGACTTTATCTTCTGAGATTGTACACGTTACTTTTAACTCACCAGAATCTCCATCATTGATAATTACCTCTGGATTATTTCCAGTTGCGTATGCTATTAGTTGGTTTTCTGAATCCTTGTTTATGATATAACGAACTATAAATTCTGGTTTTGTTCTATCTGTTGCAATCGGCATTACAAAAATATCCAAACGCTTCTTTAATACACCATCTTTATCTGTGGTATTACCTGTAATATAAGCATACATCAGATCTTTCTTTTTTATGTTGTCTGACATCTTTTCTGGATACAAGAATGTCTTATTGTTTGTAGTATCTTTTGGACCTACTGGCTGATTTTGTTCCATCGTTGGCTGATCGTTGTTTGTGTCCTCATAACTTGGCTCCTCTACGCCGCCTGACGTATTTAGCTCATCGGAAAATAGAGGGGCATAGCCGCCATCTGATGTAAATGGATCATCATAATTAGTTCTATATCCAGGGTCGTAATCCTCTTCATATTCTTGTGGGATACTATCGTGTCCCTGTTCTTCTTCTGTACTTGTTTCTGGCTCAGCCTTATGTTCTGCCGTCCCCTGGTTTTCACTATTAGTGTTACTAATGACTGTCTGTTCAACCTTTGGTTCCATGACCATCTGTTCAATCTTTGGTTCTTCTTCCTTTTCTTCTTCACTAGAGAAAGTTGTATTTCTCTCTAAGAAATCAGCTTCTTCATGAGCCTCTTTATCTGGTTCTGTTTGAGGATTTTCTGATACCTGCTTTTCTTTACTATTAAAAGCCGTTACAGCACTTAACGCATACAATAGCTCTTCATTAAGGACGTACTCCTTATCATCTGTTTCAATAATAATGTTATCCTCGATCTTTTTTAATCCAAACGCATCTTTTTGAGAAATTAGTCTATTTGCAATAAGACCACTTAACATTAGTGCCGTCTGAAGATCCTCTTCTTCAGCATTTTCTGAGTTTATAATCTTATCTAACAAATCCAAAATTTCGAAATATGTTCTTGTGAATCTCATTTAAAAAGCCCTCCGAATACTTTCTGTATAATAGTTTTCTTTTTATTCTTTTCTTCCCTAATGAATTCTGCAAATCTTTCTGGTGTTCTTCTCGCAGTTTTTTCTTCTTCGATTCTTTCTTCTGATATCAGTTTTTCTGTTACTTCGTAATGCCACTCGTGTCCGCACTCTTCACAATAACAATTATTAAATGGGACCTCTTGGGCAAATCTAATAAGCTCTCCTGCTCGTAAGGATTCTCTCTCCGTATAAATTTGCTCATTTTCATTTTTTGGCATTTTTACATATCGCCCAGTGATCCTTGATTGGCAATTTGGGCACCGTTGAACATAATAGTATAGTTTTCTCATTCGATGTCGTCATCCTCGCTTTCTTCTTGTTCTTTCACCATATTTATCATAATCCATGCAGAATACCCCCACCTCTATAGGTGGTGGGATGAATGCCCTCTTAAATAATAGCCCATGCGTTGCAGTGTTGCAGTATGCTAACTTTCTTTAATGGGCAAGCTTTCCCATTCGCTAATTTGATGCTGGTCCCATTACTCTGTATTCCTTTTACGAAGTATACTTTTCCATCGTATAAAACCTTGTCTCCAGGTCTTAATGAGTAATGCTGTCTTCTTGTAGAAATACGCCCCTTGGAAATTTTGTGAGCTCGATAAATACGTTCATCAAGCTTTGTATGTCTTAAAATCTTTCGGTTTGTTCGTCCACAGGATAACTGAGAGCCTGTTTTAGTAGAACCATCTCTGAGATCACGATACTTTGCATCATAAAACCTACTTAACACACGATTGTTACGTCGACATTTTTTATAATGCTTAAAGTCGCTTCGATGCTTTGGATGAAATTCTCCCATGCAGTATGCATCGTTAGAGTGTGTTTTCCTAACATTGAGATCTTTTCTGGCAAGTTTGGTTGCTGCTCCATAGGTAACTTTGATATCTGCGTTTGGTGTTGCAGCTTTAAGATTCTTTATCATGCTGTAGCGGACCGTTGTCATAAAAGTCGCTCCCTTGAGTTCTTTTAGCTTTGGTTTTAGGTTGTACAGCTTTCCGCCAGGCTTATGGTTATTTGGCGTATGACAGTTCTCACATACAGAACCAAGATTCGCCATTCTGTTGCTTCTGTCTCCACTGAGATATCCGATATGATGGACTCTTAGCTTTATCCTATCTTTGATTGCTGACTTCCCGCAGCAGATACATTTATAGTCATCTCTTGCAAATACAGCTTCTCTAAGCGTGGCATAACCATACTGTTCACCCCTCTGATAATCTGCTCCTTTAGGGACTGGAAGTCCAGCTTCTATGGCTTTTAAGACCTGCGTATCAAACTGCCCCATTTCAAAGACAGCTTTTGCGATTGGGAATATTTTGTAATACTCCTCATACAGACGAACATGTACGTCTCTTTTATTGCGGATAGATGGGGCAAACCCATCTCTGCTGATCATACCCCTACGGTTATCAAATCGTTTCTTTCTGTAACGCAGATGGTTTCGTCTGGTTCTGCGGTATCTACGGCTGTCGCTATGCTTTTTTACTTCGTCTTTAAGCAGATCTCTTTGCTCGTTGACGAACTCTTTTGTATCTGAACAAATGGAAATACCGATATTTTGATATCCAGTATCACATTTGTATTCTATCGGCTGTGTATACCCGTTAGTCCTATCTACCAGCTTAATGGTAAATACAGGTCTGTATTTGTGTATGACAGCTCTCTTTGATTTTAAGAGCCCTCTGGCTCTGTAAGAATTGGTCGGCATCAGCTTTTTGCCTGATGCACTTATTACAGCTACAGTATCCAAAACTGATACCTCCTTCTTCTAAAATATTTGGCTTACGCCTCCGACCATGAAGATGTCGGGTTCTTCCCTTACGGGAGTGGTTCACATCGCCAATGTTAATAACAGGTTTTTTGATATACACACTTTTCCTACCCATCAGAAATGTTTAATGCATATCCGTAGAGGTCAGAACTTGTGAAGCATTCTGACGTACCTATTTATTCTGTCTTAACGTAGCACTCGAAGTGCTTAGGCTAATCAACAGGGCTTTTGCAAGCCCCCACTTCAAGGCTTTAGCCTAAGTGGTGGGTTGTTGACTGCTGGTGTCTTGTCGCTTACATCATCTTCACAGAAGAGTCGACATTCTTCTGGTTTTAAAATCAACTGCCAACTACATGCGTTGATCAATATTCCGTGATTTTTTGATATTCTTGCAATATCTTGAGAGGATAAAAGTAGAGGTTTCCACTCCCATCCTTCCGATGTTTCTCTTGTATTTGCACGTTCCCACTTTTGATACTCCAACATATCTGTGAAGACAAAATAATAAGTCTCTTTCGCTTTTGTTAGAACGGCTTGTGCATATACAAACATCAGCGTGTCCTTACCAGTTGTTGTCTTTGTCGGCTTTATTTTACATGGAATAATGAATTTTAAATTCCTAATCCGTTTTAAACATGCCTTACTTTTTGTTTCTGTATACTCAGCAATGTTTCTGGCTAACTCCTGGTTATAATAGCATGACGGCACATTCTCTTTCTTTATTTCTCTTATAGACGTTCTTTTGTCGTTGTATATACATTCAATATATTTACCACCAGCAGAATATACTTTTGATACATATTTTTGCCACTTTTCTTCTGTAAACTTAATCGGGGAAAAATAGATAATATGTCTCAAGTTTTCTCCATATTCTTTCGCTTGATCATTGATATATTCTTGTGCCATTTTCTGGTTTTCAAAGATTTTGTTTTTTAATCCATTTTCAATATACGGGATCAACGCTTCTTTATTTGCTAAATAATAAAGTGTTGTGCCTTCTTTGATGAATTGGTTTAACTTTCCTTTTTCCATTTCGTCCTCACACTACACATATATTATGCTATATATCAAATAAAAAGTAGAGAATTTCTCCTCTACTCTGTAGGATTGTAGCCTGCTGGTGGATGGAATCCGTATGTCCATCCTCTCCAGTCTGTAGCACTTTCGCTAATTTCTTCTCCAGTCTGATCTCCACCCATTGCTCCTTGTGTGCCACCTACTTCATCGATATGGGCTCCGACTGTACGTCCGCCACCAATATAGATTTCGGTATGTTCTTGTCGCCATAAGATGTCACCTGGTCTTAAATCTTCAGGGGAAGTGATTTCATATTGAACGAAACCTGCTTCCGTCATCAAGTTGATCTGGCTGTAAGTTGAGAATGCTGGTGGTCCAACATTGAATCCAGCCTGTGTTAGTGCGTAATAAACTAGCGATGAACAGTCATAGTCTGGGTTTCCTAAACGATGAACCCATGAATAACCATGAGAATCATCTGCTGCAATTTCTCTTGCCCACTTAACGTAAGGTAAGTTTGAAATTCCGCCAAAACCATCAGCCCAATCTGGGTTGGAACTGCCACCGACATATCCAAATGACAATGCCTTTATTTTGACGTTGAAAACCTTTTCGAAGTCACTTGATTTTAACGCTATATAACTTTGCACTAATTTATCGCCATAGGTCTTGTTTGATAGATCCCATGAATAATTAAACATTGTATCGTTTTCTTGTAATCTTGCGAGATCACATAAAACTGGAATCTTGACTGTCGCTACAAGCTTCTTTCCTTTGACTTCTACTTTGTTTCCTTCTTCATCAACCCAGCTTTCTTTTTGACCGCTGGCTGTTGTTCTGATTTCTACAGTAATACCTTGACCATGACCTGCAATAGCGTAATCTGCTAGCGTGATGCAGTATTTTTGGAAGTGGTGATTATCTCTTGGATCTCCACTATGACTCGCTACAGCACCCATGCTTAGAATTTCTTTGACAAATAGTAGCTGACCTGCACCAGTGCTGCTAGATGTTCCAGCTGTTCCAGCTTGTATCGCATCTATCGCTCCAGCACCTGTTACTTCGACATTTGCCAAGTCTACTTCCATATTTTCTGGAATCTTTTCATCGATCCATTTTTTGTATTTTTCATGTCTTGAATTGTACAATGAAGCACCGATTTGAGATCCTTGGTTTCTCTTTTTAAGTTGTTTTAAGATATTCTCAGTGCTGTAATCTCCATCACATGCCTGGAAAACTGCATCAACTGGACTAGAAGCGTAATCTCCACCACCTAGTTCTGCTAGTTGTGTGTACCAGAATATTGCTCTTAGGTTTGTTGTGTACGTATTAGCACAATAATTCCAGTGTTTAACAACACGTTCTGCAGCAATTCTGTCTTGCAATTTCTTTCCTTCGTTGGATAATAAGATGTCTTTAACGACAGAAGTTTGATCCGTGTTTAATTCAACTCTTTCTGCGATCCAATCTTTTTCTAGTAATGGGGCTATAATTCCACCCTTGTCTAGTGCTGCAAATTTATCTCTATTTTCTTCTCTAAATCTGATCAAGAAGTTCTTTGCATTGTTAGCATATAGTGAACTCCAACCGATTGTAGATGCTACTTCTCCACCTGCCTCAGCGTTAATTACGTTTCCGTAATCTCTTTGTCCATAGATTTGTCCGCCTGTTTCCATTGCTCCTAACATGTTGAGCATAATGTCCATTTGCGTTTCTGAACCTAGTTTCGCTGAAGATTCTCCAGAGGTATTCTGGACGGTTGTATTTGTTTTAGCTGCCTTACCAGCTGTGCCATTTGGGAAAACGATATCGCTTTCTGGACTTAATAAGAATTTATCGCTTCCGATCGTGTTTCCCTCTCCATCTACAAAGTCGTAAGTAGGAATAACTGCAGATACTTTAATATTCTTTTTAAATAATCCAGAGAAAATGTTCCCATCTTTATCTGTTTTATCGCCAGATAAATTGTATTCGGCTGAGAAGTTTTTTAGATTTGACATTGTAATGCTGTTTGGATCAATATCGTTTCCGTCTAAAGTTGCTTTTGTAATTGTAATATCTTGTAATGGAACATATTCTGATCCAGCCTTTTTCTTTTCTTCTTCTGTTAGTTCTTCACCACGTAGAATCTTGTAATAAGCTTTTAATCTTTCTTGGAGCATTGTAGCCATTTCTTCCATCATGTTTTCATTTGCGTCTTTTGATGACTTGTTTACAGCTTGTACAGGTTGGACAACGTGCGAGTTGTTGTTTCTAATTCTTCCGCCATATAGTGTTGCTCCACCAAACAAGCCACCAACAGTTATAGAGGTTGCAAGTCCAGCCGTCAAAGCCTTTTTACCGATGCTTTGAATGATTGCCTTACCACCAGTGGTGATGTTGTTAGTGCCAAATATATTTGTACTTCCAGCACCGACGGCATTTCTTCTCGCAAGAAATTCTTTCATCTTGCTAGATTTAGCTCTTTCTTTTGCTAGTGAGCCTTCTTTCTTCGCTCCAAGTAAAGAATCTTTCCCTGTCAGAACCTTGTTACCATCGACAGTGTTTCCTGTTGAAACCTTATCTGCTATAGCTCTTTTTTCTTTTGTTGTTTCTTGTCCAGAGTCGACCTTTACTTCTCCTCCGCCTATCTTTATTAACTTCTTCTTTTCAATTTTAGGCTTTGGTTGTTGGGAGGTTGTTAATTTTGCCTTTTTTGATTGTCTAGCTAATCCATCTTCATATTCTTTTTGAGAAATATAACGTAGCTTACCATCTGCACTCTTTTCTATAAATCGTCCTGCAGATTTTAAGTATTCAACATCTCCTTTGTTGATAGGAGAATTTCTCTTGATAACACCAGCTAGATCTTTAAAATTAGAATCTGTAATAGCCCTTTGTTCTTCAACTGATATATTTGGGAAACTGCCATTTCCAATATTTAAAATTTTATCCTTAAAATTCTTCTCTATAATTTCTTGTTGTTTTTCTATAAATTGGTTTTTACTAATTTGTTTGTTCGTGGTGAAGTTATGATCTGCATTTTTCGCAATATTATCTTGTGTATGTTTTTCTACGTTTGTAGGGTTTGAGTTCTCGTTAGGTTTTTTCTTGATTCCTGATGTTTGATCAAATGGATTCTTAAATGTTGGGTCGTTGTTATCGTTAAAAATTTTCTTAGTTATTGATCCTTCATCATTTGTTCCGAAAGCATTTGTCTCTTGTTTAATGAACCCATTTTCATAATTTTGTTTAGATACGTTCTTCGCTATGTTATTGACAGGTTTAGCTTTGCCTTCTCCCTGTATTTCATTGTTTAATCTCTTTAATAGAGCCTTTTCCTTTTGTGCGATTTCTGTAGTCTTTTTTTGAATCTCATTTTTGTTAGGCTCTATACCTTTTGCCGTCTCTTTATTTTTGAATACACTATTTGTTTTATTATCGTGCAAGGAAGGATTTGACAATTCCTTCTTGTGAGCGATAACATCGTCCTTTAATTGTTCGTTGTAGATGTCCTCTATTTCTACAGGAGTTTCTCTACTCAGAATTGGTTCTATATTGCTGTTAGATGCATGCTTAACGCTAGAAAGCCCTTGTTGGCTTTGTGAACGCTCCGATATTTGTTGATTTAACTTTTCTGCTAATCTTTGTCTTTCATATTCAATTGGATTTGTAGCCTTTATCTTTTCTGGATCCACACTTTGATGGATTGCCTTCGAAACTTCTTTTGACTTTTCGGATACACGATCAAGTTTGTCTTGTAAACGCTGTTTTTCGTATTCGATTGGGTTTGTAATATCTTTATTTGAAGTTATATTTGCAAACTCATCGGTTTCTTGTTGGATAAATGACTCGCCATTTACAGGTACTTCTCTTGTCCTGATTGGCTCTTCAAAATAGTTTTTGTTTAAATGCTCTTGTTTTGTTCTTACCTGGTTTTTCTTATCGCTTAGTTCTTTATTTAGTCTTTCTGATAATTTTCGTTGCTCAAACTCGATAGGGTTTTTTGCTTCTGGTAAATCAACTTCTGCGATATCATTTTCAACAATGCTTTCTGAGCGATTTAAAGTGTCGAAATAGGGCTTTGAGTAATCTTCTGGGATTCGCTCCATCCTATTCGAAATCACCCCTGATTCGCTGTTAATTCTGGCTTCCTGTTGATTTAAAAGGTCTATCTTCTCATATTCTTTCTTTAATAGTTGTTTTCTTTGTTCTTCTCGTTGTTTCTTAAAGAAATCTTCTTTTGCTTTTTGTTCTTTTTTGCCAGAGAATCTGTCGTGGTCCTTTTCAACGTCAATATCTTCTAGTTCTTTTGGTTTATCTGCATCATCTGAAACGTCTTCTTTATCTTCTTCTACTTCGTCATTTTCTTGGTCATCTTCTGTACGTTCCAGTTCATTTTCTTCGTCTGTAGATTCTTTTTCTTCTTCACTCTTTTCTTCTTCTGGAACCTCTTCTTTTGGAGTTTCTTTTTCACTTTCTTTGTCCATGTTTAAAAGATCTCCAGCTTCAGGAGATTTTTCTTCTTTTTCTTCGCCAGTATCGCCCTGTATAGGTTCTACATCTTCTACTTCTTTTTCGTTCAAATCGTTCATTAGTCGAAACTCCTTTCGTATATCATATATTATGCTATTTTTATTAGAAAGAAAAGAAAAAGACTATCATCTAGTCTTTTTTTTACCCATGTTTTCGCTAGCTGCTTTGCATACCAAATATATGATTGCCAAGTATACCAAATACATGATTATCATCAATGAAAACATCATAAACGCCGTTCTTACAACAATAGCTGGTTCAATATTTTTACTTTCCTTTTCTGCGACAATAACGCCCTTTTCAGCTTCCTGTTGTTGCTTATACTTCTCTTTGAAGTTACTTCCTAAGACTTCGTTTGCGTATTTGTTCTCAAGTGTTTTTAGCATATTCATATCATATACTCCGCCATAGTCCTCTGGGTTATTTGCAAATGGGAAATTAGCAATCCATCCATATTGATATTTTTGTTCTTCATTGCCGACAAAGGTTCTAAAGCTGGCTGTTTCGCCTTCCTTTATCTCTATGTCTCCGAAAATGTCGAACGTAAATAAATCGTCTTTTTTCTCTTGATGAATGTTTGCGTCAATGCCAATAACACTTGTCTTAATATGATATTTTCCGATTGGCAGTAATACCTTTTCTTTAAACTTATCTTTTTCGTAAGACATTTGAACGGAAAGAACTTCTTCATTATTTACGTTATAAAACTTTGTTTCTGTGATTGCCGCTTTATAATCTTCCACAACAAATGCTGCAAGGATTGCTTCTCCACATGGGGAACCTGCAATACATGCGTTGTTAGCTTCTTCTGCGTATGAAGCTTGTGGAGCAATTGCCAATCCCATGGCTGCAACAATTACTAATAAAATTTTGATCAGTTTCAAAATAAGACCTCCTTATTCAATAACAATATCGAATGTGTTATCACTTTCAAAGGTTTCTAACACGTTTCTATCCAAATATGCGGCAAACCTTTCTTGAGGGACCCAATCCGTTTTTGTCAGCCAGTGGACATGTAACCCGCTTGGTGTTGTTGCCTGTACTATATACCAACCAGCAAAATTGTTCTTTGCCCACAAAGAAATGTTCTCATATTTCTTTTCTTGGATTTGCTCTAAGCACTCTCTTAGTTTCATTTTTCTCTCCTTTTCTAAGCATATTTTACTACAAAGAACACTATTTTTCAATATACTGTTATATATTTTTGAGAATAAAAAAAGGGGATAACCCCTTCTTTTATTAGACTTGTTCATCTTCGAAAAGTATTGCAACGTCATCTTCTACAAGATCATCATCCTTCAATGATTTGTTCAATAACATACTTACCATCCTTCCACGCTTCAGCAAGTCGGTCCACCTTAACAAATGTATCGTGAATTTGAGATGCCTTAATCTTAAAATCTACGTGAGACTCCTTTAGCTTTTTGGCTTCCCTTGGATAGACTGTTGAATAAGAATCCAACAGAGATACATTTACTAACTCTTCCCAAACAATTTGTGTCTTTTTAAAGTTTGGTCTTCCATCTGTTGTAAATTCCCAGTCAATGTATACTACAGATCCATCAAAGTTGCATAATGCCTGATGAATGCCTTGTAGGCTTCTTTGACCTGTTTTGTATTCGTCAGCACTTCCCATCAAATATCTTTCAAGATGCTTAATTTTTCCTAGCGAATTCTTTCCTTTTACAACTGTGTCCTTTCCTGAAGATGCACAATAGCAAGCTGTGTTAAAAGCGTTTTTTAATGTGTTTACTTCATTTCTGCTTTCGTACAAAAGTCCTAATCTGCGAATAAACTCATCTGTCACCTCAAGACCAGAATAAGTCGTTCCGCAATAATTGTGGAATATAACGTTTTCAACGTCCTTCCCAATTCTGTTTACTACTAATAGTTTCATTTAATTTTCCTCCTTAGCCTACTGGCTCTTTTGTATATAAAACCTTAATTGACTGTCTCCATAACATCAGATTAAAGTACAACATTATTATGTGATATAGACAAAAAAGAAAAAGATAGGAATTTTCCTATCTTATCTTGTTATTTCTTCTTCTTTTTGAAAATAGCGAATGCTCCAGTTGCTAGTGAGCCCATACCGATCATCATTGAAACAATTGGATTTGATTCAACTCCAGTCGCAATAGCTTCCTTAATCTTTTCTACAGGCTTTTCAACTGGGGAAGCTGCCTTCTTGTAGAAGTGAACAATATCACCATTTTCTAACTTCTCTGTTCGAACGTATTCATACGAAGAAATTTCACCTGGTTTTTCGATGGCATCGTACATTGCAAATACATTCGTCAACTACTCGACAACAAGTTACCGAGCTTGTAACTGCCCAGTCGTACTAGCGGCTTACACCTCCGACCTTTAACCCCAATGAGCATTGCTGCTCAAAGTGGCGTTACATCATAGGGTGGTTGACAGCACCCTTTACGATAAAGTTTACTCTACCGTAACTGTATCTGGTACTTGAGCTTCTTTGAGATAGCTGATTCCCATGTGATACAGATTCATGGCTCCAATACGATCATCGTTAGATTTGTAGCCACAGTTTTTACAGGTAAACAGATGTATTTTCTTATTACGATTAGATTTTTCAATGTGTCCACATACAGGACAACATTGACTTGTGTAACGAGGATCAACCTTAATCACAGTCGATTGATTCTGTTTCGCCTTGTAAATCAGTTTTTGTTCAAGGTCATAGAATGACCACGATACAGATACATAACGGTCTTTTGTTTTGACACGTTCTGTAACATTACGGATACCTGTTAAATCTTCAAGAACAAAGAGTGTATGCTTCGGGTTTGATTCAACGAGTGCCTTACTAATGCAATGATTAACATCTTGCATCCAACGGTTTTCTCGTTGACCGATAGTTTTTAGTCTGCGTCTTGCAGATGGAGTCTGACGCTTTTGTAGTTCTTTACGCAACTTGGAATAGTGGGCACGCTTCTGCTTAATCGCTCTGCCACTTACAAAACCAGATTTGTGTTTACTATCATAAGTAGCAACAACAAAATTGATTCCTCTATCAATCCCTACGACATTGCAGATATCAGACAGATTGCTTTCTTCGACTTCATGACTTACGGATATATGCAAAAAGAATTTACCACATTTATAAACGACATTAGCAGCTCCGAAACGATAGATTGACTTATCGAAATACTGTTCCATATTGGATTTGGCATAATCTACCTTGATACGACCATGCAATGTACCTACGGAAAACTTGTTTTGGTTAAGAGAATAATCCCTGTTCCAAGATAAAGTCATCTGAGGGGTATTGTATTTACATTCAACCCAATCGTTGCCATTGGTCTTATTTGTTTTGTATGAACCGATGACAGTACGAACAACATTACATGCCATTTGCGAAGGTAAACCATATTCGGAACGACATTTCTCATAAGTATGTTTTTGCACTGAAACTTGCGACAAATCTCTCGTAGTATATATATAATTTGAAACATAATTACAAGCATCAGAATAAGTTCTCATACTGTTAAGCAAAAGAGTCTTTTCATCTTTAGAAGTGTAGATTTGTAATTTTATTGTTTTTGTCAATTCCATATGTTTCATCCAAGCTTATTCACTAATATTAGTATAATATAATGTCTAGAGAAAATCAATATCAAAGGCATTTCTCTCGGCTACAAGTAACTGAGAATCCCGCCGTAATCTTCTTGAAAAAATGAAACAAAAAAGAAGACAATTACCCTGTCTTCTTATCTGTATTTATCATTTTGTACAATAGCGTATTTTTTGGAATATTATTTACAAATTGAATTACAGAATTTTTCGCTTTAAATAATCCTGATCCACTAGGAGCGTTCTTAATCGCATCTAGTTGAGAATCTGACAAGCTTAACAATTCTTGCAAATTGCTTCTGTCGATTTGTGAAGAGTTCATCATAGTAATAAAGGATGTATTGTTAATAATATTACGAGTTGCTTCTGACCTTAGAATGTCTTCTGTGTTCTGCATAATTCCAGTTGGAATCCCATTCCACTTTCTTGCACGCTTCCAGATCTGAACAAGGAAGTCTACGGCTGCATCTGATTTTAATAGCACATGGAACTCATCAATGTAAATCCATGTAAACAGACCCTTTTCGTAATTCTCCATCATTTTGTTCCAGATATCATTCAAGCAGATAAATAGTCCTAATTCCTTTAGGTTAGAGCCCAAGTTTCTTACATTGTAAACCAAGAACTTGGAATCTGATTCTACATTTGATCTATGTGCAAACATATCGTATCCACCAACTGCATAATTTTCAATAATTTTAGCAAGTGTTCTTGCTTCTGGATCTGGTTGTCTTGAAAGCTCTCCATATAGTGTAGAAAGAGTCGGTGCTGATTGTTTATCGCATGTGATTTCTGGGTTTATTTCTTTTAACTTTCTTACATGTTCGATATAAGGATTATAGATGTTTTTGATACATCTAGTTAATACTGATTTTGCTGTAGGATTTAATGCATCTTGTTTGCCCAACATCATCTCAACTAAAGATGTGACGTAGTCTGTTTTTGTTGCAACTGGATCAATTTCATCTTTATTCGTAAAGTTGATATCGAGAGGGTTTAAGAATGATTGTGATCCAGGGGCAATCGTAATAACTTCCCCACCTTTAATTTGAGATGCTATTCTTGCGTATTCCTGATCTGGGTCAATAATGTATACTACATTTCTCTCATCTGATAAGAAAGCTGCCAGCATTTCCTGCTTTGCCTGCATGGATTTGCCTGATCCTGATGCTCCAAAGAACAATCCATTAAAGTTATCACCAGTTTTTCTATCATATACCAATAGGTTGTTTGACAACTTATTTACACCGTACATGATTCCTGTTTTCTGATAAATTTCAATATTGGAATATGGCAAGAAGGCTGCTGCCGACTCGGTTGTATGTAGACGTTTTACACTCAGATGGTTAATACACAACGGTAGTGCCACGTTCATACCTTGTTCCTGTTGGAATGATAATACTCGAACTGGACAAAGCTTTGAGTTTGCACATTTTTGAGCGTCCTGTGTATATCTATCTAACTCTTCTTTTGTATCGGCAAACACGTTGATAACAAAAGTCATGTAGAATAAATGCTGATCACGATCAGAAATATCATCTTGCAATTCTTCTATCGCTGCATTTGCTCTTTTTAAAGATGGAGGTAACAAGTCGAAACTGTATCCGTCTTTTAATGCACTCTTTTGGCTATTTGCAATCTGTCCCTGAATTGCCATTAACTGGTTTTGAACCATTTTTGATCCCTTGTGGGCATCAATCGGACTATATTGCATGGATATATTCAAGGGAAATTGTAAATCAGCCAAGCTGGACAATAATTCAACAGAAAGGGATGTTGGCAAACGCTCTAAGAATAAAGCTCTTCCAAATTTATTTCCCATCTTGTAATAATCTGAACAGAACTGGAAACCAGATGGACCAATGATGTCTTTCGATGTTAGTCCTCCGTTACCAATCTTTGCATAGTTGAAGAAAGGCTTTTTATCTTTATCGAAGTCATTGTAGAACACGCTAGTGCCATCTTGGTTATAAAAGTCAAACAATGTCTTTAATCGTTCTTCGATTGTTAATTTTTCTAGTTTTGACGCCTCTCCAAACTTTTTGACAGCCATTTCTAATGCTCTTTCTGTACTATCCAAATTCTGCAGTGCAGCTTGGAGATTTTGGTGCTTATATGCAATAACCAAGAACTTGTCTTGTTTTAGCATCTTAGCTCCACGCTTAACACGATGAAGCATAATCTGATTAAATTCGTTCTTTAAGATGTCTTCCGTTGTTCCATTTCCATTTATTCTCATCTTTAGATCCAGGAAGTTTGTATCTTTTGAATTTCTATTTTGAATAATAAATTGGAATTTTGTTTCTGGTGAAAATGTATTTAGAACCTCTTTAAAAACGGAGAAAATCTCTAATTGTCTTTCTTCTGACTCTTTAGAGAAGTTTAATTCGTTTAATCTGAATGCCCTTGTATAATACCCGTCTTTGTTTTGTATTGTTCCATCATTAAAGATCTTTTTATATGGAATACTCTCTTGAACAGTCCTTGGGAGTTTTTCAATTCCATTTACTTTCTTTGTTTTATTTTCAAAAAAGCCCATTCTTTTCCTCTTTCTATCATTCTTTTACATCGTATTTTTTCAATAATAATTTTCTTCTGATTCTATCTTTTTCTGTTTCTTTTACTTTTTCTTCCATTGGTTCTGGAGAATATTTGCTAATGCATTTATTGACTGTCATGTATGGTCTTGTATTTTTACTAAGTAAGGATGGCAAAACGCACTTTAGAAAATAAACTTCAAGTGGCATTCCCAACATCTTCACCCAACCACATGCTAATAGTGGAGTTACAAAGAAACCTGACAAAATGATTTGTAGTGCTAGTTCCATCTTGAATAATCCAAATATTTGGAAGAACACAAAACCGATTGCAAGCGAGATAATAAATAGTACAGCTTGTCGCTTTGTAAGCGGACCAATTACTCTCGCCTCGAAGTCTTGTATATCTCTTGGGATAGCGACTTTAATTGACGATGTAGCCATAATTAAACACCTACTAGCTCATCTGCAATACCACTGGATTGCATCATCATTAAAGCTGTAACAACTGGAGATCCTAGCATTAGAACCATATCCATATTTAGTCCATCAATTACAACTGATGATGTGATTACTTTGTTATAGAAATATAACATAGAGAATGTTCCGATTGCCGCAATACCAAAGTAAATTGCTATACGCAACATACAAGCTAGATACTTCTTAATATAACGCACTGCAGAACCTCTTAGACCATCTGAGAAGATTGATGCAACTGCTAGTGGTGCAAACATTTGTCTTAATTTAATTTCTAATACTGCTGTATATGTTAAGAATAAACAAACAAATATTGGAGCCCAGGCGATCAACGTCAACATATCAAATGATTCACCAAGAGACTGCAAGTTATAATAATTGATTTGGCTGTTATTAGGATCCAGTGCATTGCCTAATCCTTCTAACATAGGAATAGTCTCTAACCCCTTGATTACTTTGTCATAAGCTGCAGGATTACCACCCTTTGTAATATCAATTGTTGCATCCTTAATTGTGTTTACGCTTGCTATTACAAGATTTATCTTTTGAATAATCAGATCGCCAAGCTTGTATAATAGCTCAAAGAAATCTCCGATTAAGAAGATTGCAATCAGAGTAAACCCAATTGTCAATAGCGTTCTTTGCCAAAACTCTTGTGATAAATCTGCTTTCTTTGCTTCTTCATAAATTAAAATGAATCCATGTAGAGCAACGAAAAGCAATGAGAACCCCACCATGATACTTTTCATTGTCTGTGGGAATGTGTACAAGTTTGTTGTTAAGAATCCTTGGAACGCCCCATACGCTTCAGTCATCTGTTCAAAGGCTGTCTGGCTATATCCTTCCATAAAGGCTACTACTTTTGCCGACAACGTTGCACTATCAACTACTGCCGCCATGGCTGGTACAGCGATGATGAGTAGGATTAGACAAGTAAAAAGTGATACATGCTTCAATGATAAATTAGGTAGTTTCATCTTTTTAATTTTTAATAGCATAATTCCACCTTTCTAAAAATATGGGGGCATAAATTTTCTTTGCCCTCCGTGCTTAAAATTACTTAATAATATCAATAAACTTAACGATTTGTTCTTCTAACTTTAAGCCGATGATGATTGCTGGGATAAAGATTCCTGCGATAGACCATGCGATCTTGTTAGTTGCCTTTGACTTTGCTGGACCGTCATCCGCACCAGCAGATGTAAGCTCACCAATCGCTACAACTAAGTTGAATACGCTGATAATAGCGAATACTGCACAAACAATTGTGATAATTGTTCTTGAAATTCCCTTCGCAATTTCCTTTTCGTTACCTGCTGCAAAACCTAATGGAGCAAGAACTAATGGCATCGCAAACGAACTAATGGCAAATAACATTGCTACTGCCTTGTGCTTGCCTAACCAGCCTTCAACCTTGCGAACAGAAGTCGCAATATCCTTCATCACAGATGAAGAAGCCTCTAATACTCTTTCTTTCGTACTCATTTTCTTTTCTTTTTCCTTTCTTCACTTTTTGTGAAACCAAAATGGTTACATTTATATTATGCTATATTCACAAAAAAATAAATAAAAAAGAGAGGGATTTCCCTCTCAATTTTTTTGGTTACTTAGAATTCTTCTTCTTTTTCTTACCAATTACGATACCGAAACCAGCTAATGCTGTAGCAACTAATGCCCCGATACCAACTTTGGCAACTGTATCATCTGAAGTTTCGTTCTTTTCTTCTGTAACGTTTTCCTTACGGTCATCGTTCTTATAAGTTTCAACCTTCTTATCTTCGGCTTTCTTTTCGTCAGCCTTCTTAACATCCTGCTTATCGTTCTTGCTATCCTTTGATGCTTCCTTTTGCTTATCGGATGCCTTCTCATTCTTTTCAACCATTGCATCTGTACCAACAGACTTCTTTGATGCATTCTCAATCTGGCTTGCCGCCTGACGAGCTAATTCAGCCTGCTTTTCAGCTTCTGCTCGCTGAGCTGCTTCTGTAGCTACACGAACATTGTATGCTGCAAGTTCACGGATGTAGTTTGCTTCAGCCTTATTTGCACGCTCTGTTGCTTTATCTAAAGCTTCATTTGCATCTACTAATGCCTGCTTAGCATCTGTTAGAGCTAAACGAGCCTTTTGTACCGCTTCGATGTACGGATTGATTGTTGCTGCAAATTCTGGATCACTCACTAGAGTGTTGAATGTTTCGTCGAATGTGAATGCGTTTGTACGAGTTGCCTTAGCACGAGCATCTGTTGCCTTGCTTGTTAATTCTACTAGAGCGTCCATAGCCTTTGTATGTGCTACCTTAGCGTCTTCGTATGCCTGGTTCTTCTTTTCAACATTTGCCTTTGCCTCATCTAATGCCTTAACCTTAGCGTCGTATGCTGCTACCTTATCAGTTAATGCCTTCAATGCTGCTTCTGCACTTGTTAGGTCTGTAGTCTTAGTTGCTAATGTTGCTTCAGCAGTTGTAAGAGCTGTTGCTTTTGCGTTTACGTCTGATTGTGCGTTATCACGAGCTGTTACTGCATCGTTGTATGCGGATGTTGCTGCATCTAATGCTGCTTGCTTATCTGCTACAATCTTTTCGCTAGCCTTTTCTACTTCCTTAGCGTCTGCTACTGCCTTACGTAAAGCCTTCATTTCTTCAACGCCTACCATAGAGTCAACTACTGCTGTCTTTGCGGATAAGTCGTCGTCTGCAATCTTAGCGTCTGCTTCTGCACCCTTGCGATCAGCCACTGCTGCTTCGTATGCATTCTTTGCTGTGTCGTATGCAGATTGAGCTGTTGCTGTTTCAGCCTTTGCTGTATCATGTGCTAACTTCGCATTGTCACGAGTTGTCTTAGCTGCTTCTAATTCGCTCTTAGCATTTTCTAATGCTGTTGCAGCATCTGTTAATACCTTTTGAGCGTTTGCTAGAGTTGTATTTGCTTCGTTTAACTTCTGCACGGCTGCGTCGTATGCCTTTTCTTCAGGCAATACTTCACGTTCGCCTAAAGCTGGTTCGCCCTTGTATGCGTCACGAGCTGTTACTGCACCGTTGTACTTCTTAGTTGCTTCGTCTAACTTAGCGTTTAACTTAGTTGTATCTACAGTGTCCATATATTCGTCGAATAAGTTTGTGAACTCTGCGATTGTGTAGATCTTTTCAGCCTTTGGACCATTTCCTTGAGTGTTTCCAGAGAATGTCTGGCTGAATGTAATGCCATAAGAATCTAATTGATCCTCAGTATATTTCTTTTCTCCACCAACTTCGACAAACTTTTGTAGCTGTTGGTCATAAACCATCTTGCCACGTTTGTTGGCTACTGTACTACGTCCAATACCTGTTACGATATAGTTTCTGTTTACTGCGTTTGTATAGTGACCTGTCTGCATATTGAAGAACTTCTTTTCGTTCTTTGCGTAGTCTTTCCAAGCATTATCGAATGCTGTCTTTTCTGGACCCTTCTTGGTAATGTTTACACCTGGATGTTCTGCTAAATACTTGGCTGTAAATTCTTGCAATGCTTCCCAAACAATCTTTTCTTCTTCATACCAACCCTTATTAGGATCTGTGTAACCCCATGCTAAGTTTTCGCCTACGTTGAAGTGGCGTGTATGTCCATTTGCTGGATCAGCAGAATTATCTGCGTTAGAGATTGCTGTAGCCATCATGTAGAATGTTGTACCTAGTGGATCTAGTCCTGTAAAGTGTTCATCGCTTACACGCTGCTCGTTATACTTAATAAGAACCTTTAACGCTTCCTTTACGTTACGCAAACTTGTGGCATCGTTTTCGTCGCCCACAATCATTCCTGCTGGGTACTGATGTAGAGCATCTACAGCACGCTTAATATCTTTTAATGTGTTTTCATCACCAGCGAATTTTGCCTTTGCCCAGTCTAAGAATCCTTCAAAACCCTTCTTAACCTGTTCACTTACGTTAGCGATCTTCTGAGAGATAGCATTCTTTTCTGCATCTGCTGTTGCAACATCATCCTTTAGCTTTTCACGCTTAGCTGCCTCTGTAGCGGCACGATTTGTTTCGTAGTCTTGACGTTCTTTAGCTTGCTTCTCAAGAGCTTTATTCTTTTCTGTTTCCTTGGCATTAACATCGCTCTTTGCGTTTTCAACGTTACCCTTTGCTGTATCTACAGAAGTTGAGGCAGTATTCTTTTGACCTTCCTTTTCGGATACAACGGATTCCTTAGTGGAAACGTTTGTGTTTTCTGCATCTAATGCATTCTTCTTTTCTGCTTCTATACTCTTCTTGTCATTTAAGGTAGATTCCTTAGCATCAGCATCCTTCTTTGCTTCTGCCTCAGCAGTCTTCTTTTCTTCAACCTTCTCGTGTGCCTTTGCAGATTCCTTTTCTGCATCTAACATAGCCTTGTATTCGTCTGTTTCTAAGACGTCCTTACCGCCATTCTTTTCTAGTGCATCACGAAGATCTTTTTCCTTAGAGGCTGTTGTTTTCTTATCTTCACCCAGCTTATCCTTGGCACCGTTTAACTCTGCTTCTGCATTATTCTTGGAAGTCTCTTTTTCCTTAATGGATCCGTTCTTCTCTTTTAATGTGTTTTTTGCGTCTGCCAAATCGTGGTTTGCATTGTCAACTGCAGACTCAGCCTCGCTCTTCGCTGTCTTTGCTGTTTCTACGTTTTCCTTTGCAGTAGAAATGGATTCATCTGTTGGTTTTTCTGCATTAGCAACTTCAGTTTCCTTTGCTTGTACGTCAGACTTCGCCTGTTCTGCTTCCTGCTTCGCTGTTTCTTCAGCTGTCTTTGCTGCTTCAATTACAGATGGTTGTGCTTGAGCCGCTTGTTCTGCTGCGACTGCATCTGCTTCAGCTGTAGCCTTCATGTTGTTTACTGCATTGTGTGTGTCTGCTTCAGCCTGCTTAACTGTATTTTCGGCTTCCTTTACACCTGTTTCTGCCTTGTTTGTATTTTCTGTGGCTGTATTTAAAGCTGTGTCAGCTTCATTCTTTTCTGTTGTAGCTGCGTTTAAAGCTGCATCTGTTCCTGTTGCTACAGTTTGCTGATTTGTTTCTTCTGCAAATGTTGTTGCTGTTGTTGCCGCAATAGATGCCATCGCTGTTGTTGTAATAACTGCTGTCTTAACTAATTCCTTCTTCATAATTTTCTTTCCTCTTTCTTTCTAACTTTTAGAACCACTTCACAAACTTTATTATACATAATTTATTTGTATAAATATAGTGCGAAATTTACCTGTTCTATCTTTTAAATGTAAAGTTTTATTTTCTTCCTTTCTTGTTTTTTACTCCATCTCTTTACATCTTTTATTGTATCATAACAGTATATATGTGTCAACACTCTTTGTATTCTTTATAGAAAATATTTATGGTTTATAATTCAATATTTTTTTCACTGTTGCAAGTGTCATGTTATCTAATTTATACTTGCCGTTTCTGTAACGACTGATCATCGACTTGTTGATCCCTGTTTCTTTTGAAAGCTCGTGACCACTGATTCGGCTATTATATAAGATATTCTTGATTTTTTCTTCGATCTTTTCAATATCTTTCATATTTTCCTTCCTTTCTATACCTATAGTATATCATGTTAGTTGCTATATTGCAACTATTATTCAAAAAAAAGAAAACATGCTTTTAGCATGCTTCCTCTTCTTTTCGTGAAACCATATAAACGCCAATTGAAGCTGTTAATAATACGCCAAGCATTGTAATAAGGCTTGAGTTTAGAGCAACACTGGTTTCAGCCTTTGGCTTTTTCTTTGGTTTTTCGCTTGGAGGTACAACTGGTTTTTCATTTGGAATCTTTTTGACTTCGCTTTTTGGTGCGATTGTAACAATATGTTTCCATTCACCATTTGTATATAACGGTAATGACACCAAGAATGGCTTTGCAAGCTCATACTTAGCAGCTTCACCTTCTGCTTTTAGCTCTGCGATTAAATACATTCCATTTGAAAGATTTTTGAATGTGCATGTTCCATTTTCGTCTGTTTTATCAGTCGCAATTGGTTCCGACTTATTGGCTAACGAAAACAACTTTTCTGCTGCTTCGCTGGATTTTTCTGCATTCATTCCATCAAAATCAATTTCCGTGACTTTATAATCGTCGGAAAGCGTATATGTAGCAAATGGAGCGTTATTGTCATAAACAATATCTGCAACCTTATAAATTGCAAATGTTGCGTCTGGAATATTTGTTACAACAGATGTTTCTGAATCTTTTTGTGAAAACTGTATTGTGGCGGTATTCTCCTGTTGTTCTGCAGAAACAAGAAAGCTTGGAGAATTAAACAAGAAAATACTTACAATTCCAGTTTTTAATATTCTTTTAAATAGGTTTTTCATAAATTTCCTTTCTGTATCAACATTGGAGTGTAGCCAAGAAGCCACACTCCTTTTGCTGATTTTTAATTCTTTTCTTTCTTTTTTGCACTGATTACAAGATAACCAGCACCACCAAGAAGCATTAGAGAAATGATTACATATAGAATCATTCCGTGACCACCAGTTGAAGGTAATACCTTTAACTTATCGTCATGCAACTCGATTTGAACAGTTGTATTTAACTGTTCCTTCTTGATTTCGAACTCATGCTTATTTGGATCTAATGCATATCCCTCTGGAGCCTTGATTTCGATCAAGTGATACTTTCCAACACTAATCTCATCAACTTCATCAGATTTTCCGTTTTCGTTGATATCAATATTCTTAATGAAGAACTCGCCCTTATACAGTGCGTATGTAGCTCCACCAAGCTTTTCGTTATTTTCACCGAACTTTGTTAGCTGGATCTTAGCTGATGGTGGAGTAACGTTTGTAAATGTTACAGTAGCATCTTCACCATCGTCAACAGTTTCTAATTCCGTTGATAGGTCTAATACCGTTTCAACATTTTCCTTTTCAGCAGTTACAAATGTACCCTTGTCGGCTGTTAAAGTATATTGTGCAAGCTTCTTATTAGCTAACTCAGTTACCTTGTATTTTACTCCAATTGGAATATCTGTGAATCTAATGCTCTCACCATTTCCTAATGTGAAATCCTTAGTTGCTTCTCCGTTTTCATCGGCTCTTACAAGTCCGATATCAGAACTAAAGAAACTATTAGGTTTCATATTTGAGAACTGGATTGAGAATGGATACTTCTCAGTCGTTACTTCTGGTTCAACCTTAGTTACAACTAATGATTGTTTATGTTCAATCGTATTTGTAAATGTAATAGATACATTTTCATTAGGATCAACAGCCTCTACAGCTGTACTCAAATCCTTATTTTCCTCTTCATTCAATCCATTTTCAGAATTGATCTTATTGATTCCTCTATCATCAGAAAGCTCGTACTTAGAAGTATAAGTTCCAGCTAACTCTGTTACTTGATATGTTGCATTTACAGGTAAATCTTTAAATCTTATTGATTCGTCTTTTCTTAATCTTAGATCAAGTAATGCGTGTCCAGATAAATCTGATTCAAAAGAGATATCGTCATTTGTTGTTAAATATCTTCTATTTGGAGTTAGATTGCTAAATTCAACACGGAATGGATATTCTGTATTTTCATCAGCAACTCCTGATACCTTCTTAACAAGTGTTACATCACCTAGTTTACCTGGTTCTGGAGGTGTAAATGTATTCGTACAAACGACATCAGCTTGCTTTCCTGATTCGATTGTTACATTTTCAGCACTATAAGTTGCCTTATAAGCACCTTCTTGTTCACTTACACTTACAACTGTTCCTTCTGGTAATCCTTCGACAACTAGATCCTGTCCACCCTTTAGCTGTACCATAGCATGTCCATTGAAGATAGATACGCCAGATAAGACTCTAGGCTTATTGAAGAATCCGTTTGGATTACTGAAGTTCAAGAAGAATGTATAAGATGCTCCTGGAACTAATTCACCATTTGTGACCTTCGACAAGTGGAATGAGCCAGTGCCTACAGTTGACTTATTAGTGATTGTAGCCACCTTGCTTTGCGTACCATTAACAATTGCGTACTTAGGTAGCATTGCTTCAGAAGTGTATCCATCCATCTTTTCTTCGAACAACTTATATTCTAAAGTGTCGTCGAATACGTTGAATGTATATGTCCAAACGTTGTCGTCACCCTTCACCCATTTATCAGCTTGTGATCTATAAGTAATGGTGCCGTCTTCGTTTTGCTGAGGTTCAGAATTTTCAGATGTCACCTCTGGTACTCGCCAACCCAACTCGTGATAATCTAATGTTCCTGAGTACTTCATCGAATAATTATCGTACATACCAGAATAAGCTTGCCGTGTATTTATCGAAACATTTATATATCCTATTTCACGCAATAATTTTTGAATAACCCCTTCTGATAATAAATCTTGTTCTTCTGGTCTACCAGAAAATGTGAAGGCTACATATAAGGTAATATAAGAGTTTTTGTTAACATTTTTAAGTAATGAGTTAAATACTTTTTTGTAATATTCCTTATTGTTTTTTATACTTCTTGATAATCTAATATACTCGCTTCCATTAAGGTTGAAATAAATTCTAGAATCGTTTGGATAATCCCCAAAAATTCCCATATCATTTGATTCTACAAATGGAGAAAAGAAATTTCTAGGATCTTGAGTTGGTAACCCAATGTTACTGATATCAAATCCAATAGGCATCCCCACAAGTTCCTTGTTATCAAAGGTTCCTAGATTAAAATGGAGAGCATTATTTGCTTTTATATTGTTTCCAGCTTTTAAGTGGAAGCCCATCATTGTTCGATCTAGATTTTTTATTTTTGTTTGGTAGAAAAGACCTTCGTAGTTTGATACATAGCTATTGCCGTTTGTACCAAGCATTGACTTGTCAAACTTTATTGTATCGAAATTCTGATAAGCAAACATCTTTTCCATGCTGCTAATTTTTGTTGCGTCCAGATTATTTAGGTCTAGTTCTCTATATTGCACATATTTGTTACTTGTATTTCCTCCAGCACCAGCAAATAATTCGGATGAATCTTTTGGTAAGAATACTGTGTCTGCTTCTGATAATACTTTTATGACTGGATTACTAGAAGTAGTATCTATATATGCATACGTCTTATATGGAGAGTCGTTTGTTGAAATTTCTGTAAGAACACGTCCTCTCGCCTTTTCAGACTGGATGAAGTACGCTGCTGATACATTAGCTTTGAAATCAAATCTTGCATTTGAGGATCCATGGTTTTTAAAGGTTCCATCGGGATTTATTTCTGATGATGAATTGATAAAAGTCTGGAATTTTCCCTTATCGAAATACGATACTCTGCCTGGGAAATTATAATAGAATGTTAGATCTCTTGGATTTTTTATCCAATTTTCTAAGAACGTATTATTAGGTGCATATACTGGGAATTCCGAACCAGTTCCATCTAGTGAAGTATTCAAACTTTCTAAAACCGATTGTCGCTCAGCTATACCAGTAGCGTTAATATTTCCAGTTATATTCTGATATTTTCCTTTTATTTTTTCATTATATATCTTATCAAATGCAGGGATTAACTTATTAGATAAGAATGTTGATGGATCTGCATTTTGTATCTCTTCTTTACTGAAGAACATCTTGTATCTTGCATTAGTTGGAGCCCCATAAACAGAGCTAAAATCAAGAGTAATAGCATATTTTTGGTTTGTTGGGTCTCCTGTTGTTAGTGTTAATTGTGGTAATGGACGATCTGCGTTATTTTTATTTGCATCATTCCAAACCTTCTTAACAACAATCTTTCCATCTTCTGCTCTTTCATTCTTTACAATGAAATTTCCTGTTCCATCTTCAACTGTTAGTCCGTCAATTGTTACATTGCCTAACTTATCAATGTTAACAATATATTCAGAAGGATCTTTAATATAGTTTCTATTTCCGCCCTTCTTGCCTAATGCTGTAACATTTTCTGGAGCCTTAACTTCTTTAAGAGTATATGTTCCTCTTTCAATATTTTTAAAGGACATTACACCATTTTCGTCAGAAGTAGCAACCATATCTACGCTCGTTCCGAAAGCTGATGTTCCCTTTAGCGAGAACTCTGCACCTTCTAGCCAAATGCTTGTGTTATCCCTATCGATCTTTCTAAGTCTGAAAGAGTTAAATCGACGTTCGTTATAAACTTTTTGATCATTGTAATACTCATTATCATTTCCAGAGAATGACATACCACCAAAATCATCGATTGTGACATTTATAGTTAGATCCTTATTGATTACATAATCAGGATTTTCTGAAGAAACTTCTTTGATAACATATTTTCCCTTTTCGACATTTTCGAAAACTACTTCGCCACTATTGTTAGATGTTGCAAAAACTACAACGTTATTTCCATAATCTGACGTTCCAGATAGTTTGAACACCATTCCTGGAACTTTAGTGGTTTTGTTTCCTAGTTCAACTTTTGATAATGAAATATCTGTATGTACTCTTGGCTTATCTGTAAGAAGTAGTGGATTTTCTGCATATTTTATCCCATCAACGAGAACTTCTCCTGTTTTTGTTACTACAACATTTCTTGTTGTCGCATCTAATAGCCAATCTGGGGTTGATTTGTGTTCTTGTAATGTATAGCTTCCAAGTTCAATATCTTTGAAAATTGCAAAGCCATTTCTATCTGTAGTTACGATTTCATCGTAAGCTGTTCCATACGCTGATACACCGCTTAATCGATATTGGATATTCTTAATTGCTTGAGAGTTATCGTTTTCACTTACCTTCTTAACATTAAAGCTTCCTGCAATCTTTAATCCGATCTGTGTGTAATCTTGATGAACTAAATGCATTTCTTCTTTGTCGTTTCCGCCAAAGATTGTTGCATTCATATAGATATTGTTATATGCCATAGGAACTCTTCCTTCAACATTTGTTGAAGATGGAGCTGTCATATATAGATATGCCGTCAATGATTCTGTTTCATTCAAGATAAAGCTTGAACCATCTTTCTTCTTGGAAGCATCAATGGCAATAGCCTTAGCTGTTGATAAATCAGTTGCATCTGTAACTTTTTCCCATACAGAAGCATCACTCAAATCATGATGATCATCAATTGATAAATTCTCGATTTTACTAATATAGACAACAGGATCTACTCCCTTTGATTTTAATTGATTAACATCAATACTATTTAACGTGCCATGCCAATCAGAAGAAGAACCATTATCCGTAACGTAGTTTTCTAAACTATCAAATAATACAATATTCTTCGACTTGGTTGAGCCACTATTAGCCATACGGATCTCATAACTATATGGTCTATTTATATTTGTTGAAGTTTCGTAAGAATATTGCTTATCCTTTTCTGCCTTTACCTTTTTCATCAATCCAGATGTAGCAGCTGTTAAGTTGTTGATATCATATACTTCCTCTGCATAAATAAACTTTGTTACACCAGATTGCCAATCGTCTGGTTCGTCTGGATCTACATTTGTTAAATTTTCAATGATCTGATGCTCAGGTGTACTTCCATCCTTGGCAAAGCGTCCGCCATTATCGGCAGTACCGTCCTTGATGGTATCATTACCTGTCTTATATGCAACAGGGTTATATACGTTAACTCCATAGTCACTGATGGCATTCCATGAATGTACCGTGTCTAGGAATAGCTTATATTTTGAAGCTTCTTCTTTGATATCAACTCTTACAAGCGTTCTTCCTGATCCGTTAAAGTTGTCTACTGTTTTAACGGTATAGCTTGATGACGAGAGTTTCTGTCCGTTTTCATTTTGAACGATTACACTTGCTGGATCTAGCGTTGATCCAAGAGGTAATAAATCATAGAAAGTGCCACTCTTTTGAGGTAAATAACTCACTTCTCCACTTTGACCAGAAATGATTTTTTCTCCAGCTTCAACTTTCCATGTGATCGTAAATATTTTCTTTTTGGAATTATTAGAAGATGATACAACCTTCTTTGTTATTTCCGAAATTCGCTGTGTAACACGAGCATAATCTGCCGCATTTGTATCAATACTTACAATTTCTTCACCATTACTTGTGAAAAATTTTCCGTTTATATTGTTTACAATTGCAATCGTCTCTTTGCCGTTTACGTAATTTAAGACTTTTTGAGAATTTTTTAATGTTATGCTTGGATAAGCATATAAGCCTGTAAAATAATGTTTGTTGGCAAATGTAAATCGGTAAGCAATGATGTCTTTTCTATTAAATACAATGTCATTGTTTGTAAATGTTGATACATATTGATTATCAAACTCTGCGTGGTTTGTTCTGAAGTTATATGTTCCAACACTCTTATAGTCATCACTTCCTGCCTTTACCCATAATGTAATAGTATCATCGTCTGTAAAAGTCATCTCGTTCGTCAACACGAAAGTTGCTTCATCCTGTTCGTATTCTACATCTTTAGGAGCATATTCATAATAAACCTTTTCAATGTATGCATCTTCAGAAGACAATGCATTATCATTTGTAAATTTGTTTTGATCAGAATATGGATTCTTCCCTACTTCTTCTTCGGTTGCTAGATATAATCCTTCATCTGTATACTGATATTTTACAACTTTACGTCCATAGGCGTTTGGATCATTTGGATTCATATTTTCATCTCTTGTCCAAGGATATGGATATCCAAGAATGTCTGAATAATAATCAAATCCACCGTATTCTGTATTTGTAATTGCAGCATTTTCATATCCATTAAAAGATTCTAAATCATATCTTGAAAATTCTGCCTTGTTTACATATCTTGTGCCGTTGTTCTTATCTTCTTCTGATACTCTGTCACCTCTTTTGTGAACATTAAAGTGACCAGTTGGGATTGAAAATACAGGTTTACTCCATGACCAGTCTTGCTTGCTTGTTTTTTGTGTTTTTGCGTCGATCTGATCTAAAGGTGAAACGATGGAGTTGGCATTAAGGGTAACGTTGAGATACGTCTTATTTGTAAATTCCGACTTGGGAATACGAAGTATTACCTGATCGTATCTTTTCCCGAATCCCTTTTGATTTGTTACCTTATTACTTGTTTGAAATTTACCACCCATCACATATCCTGCGATTTCGTAGTTTGATGGTGTTGCGGCAATTTCGAAATCGTATGGTTGCGTAGCAAGGATAGATGATTCAACAACGTAACTTAAATAAATATAGTTATCTGCATCAGTTGGTTTTGTTCCCCATTTATCTTCCCACCATGTTTTAAATTTTGTTGGGTATTTCAAAGAAGTGCTTTCAATACTTGCTGTTGTATTGATTTTTGCAGTTAATGGATCAGCGTTACGAACTTCGCTACCTAATTCCATTTTGGCTGTAAATGGCTTGCTTTCAGCCATATCACGATACTCATAAGAGCTTTCTAATGTTTTATAGCCAACTTCTACATATCCTTCTGTACCAGCTGCTAGCTTTCTAAAGTTATAAATAACAATGTTGTCGCCATCTTCATAATAAGCAAAGCTTACATCCTTGTCGATTGGTTCGCCTGTACCAGCCATCATTGCATCTACTTCTCTTTGATGTGGAATGGACATTTCATACTTGTCAGATGCCTGTCCATTGCGATTTAATAAGATGCTCTTAGGGACTGTAAACATTACGGCATTTTCGCCCACTTCATCTACACCAGAAGTAGAGAAATTTACACGGAACACAAACATGTGTCCAGCTGCATATCCTCCAGTGTTAATTGTAGGTACTGTCCAAACATTTGTTCCCTTATCTACACCACCAACTAACTTTGTATTGAAGTTGCCAATGTGGACATCTTTGACAGTAGTGTTGCGTTCTACAGAACGAAGAGAAGCGTCTTCTGCATTTTCTTCATTTGCTTTTACTGTAGGAGCAAAATTTACCTTATAAGTCATTCCATTGATCGTAACTAAAGCGAACATTTCACTAGAGAAATCCTCTACCTTTTCGATCATTTGGTCTTTTGCTACGATATAACCTTGATTACTAACTTCTAGCTTTTGGATTTCTCCAACTAGACCAGTCTGAGTCAGTAATTCATCGTAGGAAATCGAGTCAACATTGAAGTTTAATGTCTTAGGCTGATAGCTGTAACGAATCATATATACTTCATCTAGCTTTTCGATAGATGTTTCTAGTTTGTTTTCGTCATCGAGAGGCTTCTTTGTTTCTAAAGGCTTGAATTCAAATTTTTGTAATTCAGCTTCCTTGCCATCCTCTTTTTTGGCTTTTACCTTTTCCATATCTTTCTTCATTTCTACTAATTTTTCAGCAGAAATTGAGAATAAAGACGTCTTGACATTTTTATCACCAAGTTTCTCGTTTCTTAGTGAAAGGTCAATCTTCTTTGTTGGTTGAATCTTGTTGCCATCCGCATCTTCAAAATAAACACTAAAATACTGCTTCATAGCAGTTTCGTATTTATCTTCTTCTGTTAGATACATATCAGACAACTCTTGATAATCTTTAGCAACTTCTTTTACATGAAGAGTAGCTCCTTCTGGAAGGGCATCCTTTTCTGCAGTTGCAACGATATCATAATCGCTGTATGTAGCGGATAGTTCGAGTTTTTCGATCTTTTCTTCGTCTTTTCCTTCTTTGGCAAATGCAGCAATTGTGCTAGGCATCATCATCAGAATAGACAATGTTACAATCAAAAAATTCTTAAATCGGTTTTTCATGCGTTTTTGCATAATCACACCTATATTCCTTTCTATATTTAATATTATGCTATTTTGGGTAACAAAATAAAGAAGTAATCGATGTTTTTTACAAAAAAATAGAGAAAAACATTTTTGTAATTTGCTTTTCTCTATCAATATTGTAAAAAGTTACTCGTTCACATCATCTGCAACGGATTCTTTTACTTTAATGCTGGTTATATGATTTGCGTATGTACCGACACTTTCGTCTCCAATACTTGTAATTGTTTTGTCTAACGTACTATCGGACATATTGCTCATCTTATGTTGATTCGATTCTAATTGCTCTGCAAACTTGGCAGGATCAATGGTTAACTTTTCTTTGTTTTCCTCGATATTTACTGCCATGCTAATGATAGCATTACCATTTGCATCTTTGTTTTCAGCAATCTCTTTTGCGTTTTGTTTCTTGACTTCTTCTCTATCGACTCTCTTAGATTCTTCGTCAACTGTTTCTTGTTGAACTTCTCCGTGTCTATCTTCTTTTTTCAGCTCTTCCTCTTTGACTATACCTTCACTATTGAAGTATGTAATCTTTGAGTGATCAAAGAAGAAACCCGTTAAACTTTCCACAATCTTTCGGTTTGGATGATCTAGTGTACTATATTTCTTATCTCTAATAGGATCAAGAGATTTCATAATAATTAGACATTCATCTTCACCGATCGTTCTTACTTCAGCAGGAGAAATTAGTTCTACACCTGTATTGTTAATAGATACACTTCCAGCTGAGCCCTTGGAGAATGATTGGTTCATGATCTTTCGTGTTTCTTTACCGATTGCAGCAGAAACGTACTTAGCTGTATCTTCATCCCAACCACCACCAATGTACATAAATGTATCGCAGTTACCAGATAGCTCACCCCAAGAATCTTTATACATTTTCTTTAATTGGGCAAGTGACTGCAGGATAATCCATACAGAGATTTCATATTTACGGATTGTAGCAAGCTTTTCTTCGAATTTTGGAATTTTACCAATGTTGGCAAACTCATCGGCTATTAGAGATACGTGAATAGGGACACGTTGTCCTCTATTGGATTGCTTGCTTGCTGGTATAACTTTACCATGTACTCTCATGCCTTCAAGCCATTCTTCTGCCTGTTTCTTTGTCCCTCTCCAGGTGATGAGCTTGTGTTCTTTCGTTCTTACTTCATACCATGAAAACTTTTGGGAATATTGAATGTAACCATGCCTGATATCTTCTAAAAGTTTGTTGGCTTCTTCTTTCGCTACTACTGAATCGCTTTCTGATTTTGCACGGATTGTTTTAACAACCTGTTCATTTGCGTCCATGATCAGATATCCATATTCGGCGTTTCCTTCTGCATAGTCGTATAACAATGTAAATAACTGAGAATACATCATAGATGCTAAGAAGTTAAATGGGCTACCGCCAGTCGGTAAACAGATGAAGATTGCTGTTTTTTCATCACCAATCTTATCTAACTCAATATTGTCATCATCAGTAAGTTCCACAACGTCCTGTAGGTCGAACGCCTTTAAACGTGTTACAACAGAAATCAACACAGATTTTAGTGTTTTACCTGCGGCAAGCTTAAAGTTTGTGTACTGCTTGACTGCGAAGTTTTCTGGATCGTATTTTGCTACTTCTTCAAAAATTGTATCAAGTGGTGACTTTGAAGAACTATCGTTTTCATCTACTTCAGCTGCACGTATTAGTCTCATTACGTTAGAGAAGTTTTGTTGACTCTTAATCGTAAAGTGGAACAAGTACGCAATCAAGGCTAGAAGTAGCGTTGTTTCTGCGTTTTCCCAGAATGCATCCCCACCCTTTTTATCAGGTGGTGTCGTGTTGGCAATGATAGTATCAACAAGGATTGCAATGTCCTTATCTGAGTGGATGTAATTAAATGGATTGTAATGTGCTGAACGCTCCATTCTTGTTAGATCAAACAGCTTGACCTTATAACCTAATGACTCTAAGAATCTGCCATACTCTTTATTGATACCACCAGATGGGTCTGTAACAATATAAGAACAGTTCGCTTGCATAATATTTGGTCCTACTAAATTAAATGATTTACCAGCACCAGATCCACCAATTGCTAATAGATTTAAGTTACGTCTTGTTTTCCAAGCGGATAGCGATAATCTAATTTCTTGAGAAAAAATGACATTGTTTGGACCACTATCATCAACAGTTCCGAAGGGCTCTGTAAAACGTTTCTTGTATTCGGAATAATCTTCCATCCACTTCGCAGAACCCTGGGCGATATCTGAATCATAATGGTTCTTAATTCTATCCCTTGTAATTAAGACGAAAACATAAAGAGTAGAACCAGCAAAAATAAACATTGTAATAGAAAACGTTCCACTTGGAATAGGGAAAATATCTAACGGTCTAAAAATCGTGTGTGGTATACCTTGTATGATATCTTGGAAAATATCGTTTCTAGGGTTTGTATATGCAACAACTCTAACATGGATAATATAAAAGGCTAATAGGGCGAAAACAAACACCGCATAGATAATTAACCTCTTATATCTCTCACGTTGTTTCTCTGATAAGTTAAGGGCTTTATAGAATTTCTTCTTGAACTCGCCCGCTTTTTCTTTGAACGAACTCATTTCTGTAGACCCTCTTCTTTCTGCTGTTCTTCTTTTTCTTTTGCTTTTTCGACTTCCTTTGGATCGAATTCTTTCACCTTAGAAATTGCTTGTGCGATCTTCTGTTCAACGGATTGAGTCTTTTCAATACTTGCTTCCTTTGTATATACCTCGATTTTAGGTAAAATCGCAGCCGCCTTAACAATGGAACCGATATTTAACCCAGTGATACGAGATATTTTGATTAAATCAATAATGTCTTCTTTCATGTAGCCCTTTGGAACTTTCCCTTCCCTGGCTGCAGTAAGAGATTCTTTTAAGAATTCTTGGAACAATCTGAACTTGGAATCCCACATACCATTTTTCTGCATGATTGGATCGTATAGAATCTTATTTCTTGCAATCTCTGCAGCCTTTCCAATTAAGTTCTTTGTTCCAACCGTAACGACATTTAAACGAGGCTTCGGGTTCTTGAAGTGTTCGATTACATCTTCTTGTGAATATAGACACTTGTGATTTGTGATACTCGCTAAGCAACTGTTAATTTTCGCATCATAGTTTTCATCATCTTGTTCGATTGTAAAATCTACAACCAAATCAATATCATCGTTTGGTGTCCATTCTGGATGTCCGAATTGGGATCCGTATGGAGTACGTTTAAAAAATAGCGACTCTTGCCCTACTACCCAAACGGAATTTCTCATATCTCCATTTTCGTCTGGGAAGTTCCTAGCTTTTTGTAATTGATAATCACTTTCATTTAACGCTTCTTCTTTTGTCTGCCTGGAGATATCTCCATACATCATGATTTTTGCTTCAGCAATTAGTCCCATGATTGTTCTGTTATTTGATACATCTAAGCTTTTTGGAGCAGAATAAGTTAGTACGTATGTTTCATCCATCATCTTGTCGATACCGACTGTTTCATCTGGAAGTACATCATCTATCTTACTTTTGATATAAGATACTTCAGCTTCTGTTAGCCCACATACTTCTAACATGCTCTTTTTCTTCCCACCTTTTTGAATATAGGTTTTTTCTGCCTCTGAAGAAGTTGTGATGTGACAATACTTTGTCGCATTTGGCAAAATTGTTTTAACTACCAATGCCTTCTGTTTTTCTGTATCACATGATCTAATAATGAAGCCATAACTGCCTGTCGCCTCTCTTAATAGTAAATATGGAATCATTTCATCATTCATTGCCTGCATCGTTCGATCAATTAGATCTCCTCTACATGTAAATGAACTTAGCTTACCGCCTTTTTCAATCCAATTTAGAATTGCCTTTTCGTTTGGGAAACTGCTTTTATGAAGATAATCAAAAAGCTTCTTTTTAAATGTTCTAACAACGTCTAATTCATCATTGTTGATATCTGTCGAGATCTTGCTAATTTCTTCTTTTGTAACATTAAAAGCCATGTCTTATTCCTCCTGTATTTCATCGAACAAACGCTTTAACTCTTTAAACATTTGTTCTGGATAATCACATTTTCTTTGTTCTGTTTCCTTAAACTTGTAAGACTCCATAAAGTCCATCCATTTTAGGTCTTTTAGAAATGCAACAAATTCGTTTGCACCATAATAAGAAACAATAGGGCGAAGAAGATCTAGCTTTTCTTCTTTCTTCATCTTTTTCCATAAAGCCGCCTTTACAATTTGTAGCGGAAGCATATCCTTATCCTCTATCAGATCGAAGTGATACACAAACAATTTTTCAATATATTTTAGTGTATTGATATATTCTTCGTTATTTACTAGCGATGGAAACGGAATAACTCTGTAAAAAATAATATATGGTAAAAATTCTCTAAAGTTATTTTCTATATCATGGTCGATCAAGCTTTTAACAGTTGGGAAGTCTAGTTGATTATTGAATTGCACTCTAAAATTCATATTGGACATATCCTCTGTATTTTTATGAATTGTTTTCGCAATCTCTACCAATCTATCGTATTCATGTTGTGTCATGTGTACGATTTCTTCACCATTCAGTGGATCAACATCGTATTTCTCGATCAGCTTATCTAGCAACATCCTTCTCCACCTCTTTTTCTTTTAATTTTTTCAAAAGCTCTTTTTCATCCTGGACGGACTCTCTTGATAAAACTGTTTTACGAACATATTCCAAATTGATCGTATCGCTATCGCTGCACCATTCTTTTTTATATCCATCATAGTATGTCTTTGTCTTAGGATTTGTTGCAACGTAGATTCGCTCTACCTTATGGCTAGGAGCATACAATCTAGCGTTGTATATTTTAAAATATCCAAACTGCTTTGGCTGTTCTATGCCTAATTCTTTTTCTCTAATTCTTTTCTTGTAAACGCCTAGTGCAAGCTGTAGAACACGAGTTGTGGCGATAACGTCATCCATAGATTGGTGGAATGTTAATCCCATATCCAAACCATACTTTTCTGCTACAACGCTAAGCTTATACTTGTCACTCTCTAACAATTCTTTAGCCATTGGGAAGACGTCTATATGAAGATCGTATGAGAAGTTTTCACCAAATACCCTTTGATACATTGCATCTACGAATCCTTCATCAAAGTTCTTTGAGTTATATCCAGCAATAAGTGCGTTTTCTCCTATAAAGTTTCTAATAATACCCGCTGCCTCATCTTCTGTTGGCTTGTCTGCCACCATCTCATTTGTAATTCCGTTGATGCTTGAAATTTCTTGTGAGATCTGCATTTCAGGATTGATAAATTGATTGATTCTGTTCAATTCTCTAAATGATACTCCATCGTAAGCCACCTTAACCGCACTAAAAGACAGAATTCTATCTGTCAATTTTTTTAGTCCTGTTGTTTCAAGATCGAAAACGATTAACGGTCTGCCCTTTTCAAGTTCTTTTAGCAGAACCTCTGCTTCGGATTCTCTATTTTCTAACGATAATCTACCCATTATTTCTTTCCTTTCCATATCAAGACAATAGTTGTAATACAAGCAATTGTCATAATCCCAACAATGCCAGATACGATCAATGCAGGCTTTACAACGTCACGCATTGGATCAATGTAATTTTCTTTTGGTGCATCTTTTAAATCTACCCTGTGTCCAGTAACAAGCAACCTATGTGTGTTAATACCGTATGGAGTACAAGTAACAAGTGTTGCAAGATCCTTCCCTTCCTGAATCTTTAAGGCGTTCACTTCAGATGGTAACACTGTTTGTATATTGTCTACTTCATAAGCTAGTTTTCTATTACCGACAGTAATATAGAAGATATCACCTGTTACTAGCTTATCTATATCAGTAAATAGTTTTGCTGTTGCAATAGCCCTGTGTCCACTTAGCACTGTATGTGTACTCATTCCTCCGATCGGAAAGCTCGTTCTTTCGATGTGCCCAATACAACTTTCTAACACATCATCTTCTGTGCCGTGTTTAATTGGTAGTTTTACATTGATCTTTGGAATATCCACATAACCTATTATGCTATTTTTTAAGTTTAAAATTTCATAATAATTACTATTCTCCAAGAGAAATTGATTGCCGTTGTTTTTAGAGTATTCATAAAGTTCTTCGTTATATTTCTCTGCTTCTTTTATTTTTTCTTCTATATCATTTTCATGTACGACTTCTTCAGAATAAGAAACAATATCTTTTGCGGCATGATATTTGTTTAACGTATCTGTTATAGAAGGAATCAAAAGACAGATAATTGCTATATAGGTCAATACAATAGCACATGTGAATCTAATTCTTGTTTGCTTCATGGCTAATTCTTCACCAACTTATATACCAATTGGATTCTTTCTGTATTTCCTTCTTCTACACTCTTACATGTTGATAGTACAGTTATCTTATCATTGGTTTTCGGATCGTCACCTAATGTATAATCAGCCTTGTTTTTTAATTCTGTTAATAGATTTTGGTATTCTAGTGATTCAGCCATATATGGCGTATTGTACACATTATCGTATGCATCTCCGTTGATCATCGCCCACAATGTCCAATGCTCTGTTCTATCTGGATAATACATATATAGGTCTGGGTTTGCTGTGCCGTATGCTTGATCCTGGTATCTAGTTAATGAAGAAAATGCAATCGCCTCTGTGTTAGACCAAATTGTATCTGTGTTGCTGAACATCTTATGTCCAAAAATAATTGTATGCATATCCTCTGGGACATTTGCAATAAATAATGATCCACCAATGTAATAATTCTTATTGAAATCGTGTGTCAAATAAAAATATTGATCAGGAACTGGCTCCTTCATAACTGGATAATCAATAGGGGTATTTGGCACTGTAAGCCATGCGTATGTATCTTCGTTTTTGCTTAACAATGCACCGAAATCGATCTTGCGATCCATATAGTCATTTCTTACCACATCTTTTCCATTTGTTTCTTCATTTGTTGCAATTTTTTGTACGTCATTTGAGACTGATGTAAAATGCTTTTCTGTTTCGAGTTCCTTGACTGCTTTATATCCAAAAAAGATACTGACACCGATAAGTGTTATTCCAACTGTTTTTCTAACAGCATTTTTAATACTCTTTTTTAATTTCATATTTTCTCCTATTTTCTTTCTACATATTATTTTACCATATACTGTTATTCTTTTCCAATAAATAAAAAAAAGAAGCTTATATTAAGCTCCTTTTTCTTTTCCTATTCCCATCCTACTAAAACTTGTTCATCGTGTGCTGGAGAATCCTCAACCCAAACTTGAGTTGTTACTGCATCATGATGTACAGAACCGACTTGGACCTCTCTTACAGCATAGTTCCCGTCTCCATACAAGCTTCCATTTTCTATAAAGTCATCTGCTGAATCATAAATATGACCAGAAGAAATGCCTACAATTCGTCTTTCAAACTGAGGGTCATCATAAGCTTCTGAGATAACTTGAGTTTCCCAGTGACCAGTAGCATCATAATGGACTGTCTGATAGATAGGCTTCTTTTCTTTTTGAGCAGAAGGTTGTTCTGCTGCATTGTTATTTGCAGTGTTTTCAGAAGGTTGGTTAGTAACATTAGAAGTATTCTCTGTACTTGTTACAGATTCTGTATTCGTCTTTTCTTCTGACGTTTTTTTGTCTTCTGCTACTTTTGTGTCATCCTTCTTCTCATCAGACTTCTTCTTTTCGCTCTTCTTTTCATCTGCCTTCTTTGTAGTATCTTCCTTTTCCTTCTTCTTCTCATTTCCAGAGTGGTTGATTTCCTTAACATAAGAAGAACCAGAAGAGCCGTTATCTCCACTATTATTAAGTGGAGTAAAAATCATAACTAGCATCACCACAATAAAAGTCACAAGTGCAGCTACGATACCGTACACCAGCTTTGGTACGGATTTTAATTTTTCTAATAAATTTTTCATTTTTCCTCCTTAGCCCTTTGGCTTATTATTTTCTGCCTTATTCAACAATGTTCTCCATAATCATCAAATAAAGTCATATTTATTATGCGAGAAATAAGAAATGAAAAAAGGATGTTATAGAACATCCTTTTGTGTTTAGTGCTTCTTCTTAATAAGTAAGTATGCACCGCAAGTCATTGCTGCAAGAGCAATGAATGCTAGAGCGATTACACCACCAGTTGATACGCCTGTACCAATTTCTGGAGCTAATTCATTCTCTACAGTAATCTGAATTGGATTTTCTTTTGCGAAATTCTTATCATCTACTGGGTTTACAACATACTTGTTGCTGTTTAACTTATAACCGTTTGGTGCCTTAGTTTCTTGCACATAATATCCACCAAGGTCATCCTTGTATTCAACATTGAAGAAAACAAGTCCGTCTGCACCAGTTGTGGCAATGCACTGCTTACCATCAACATCAACAGCTACTGATCCATCAGCATTGAACAGTGTGAATTCTGCTCCTGCAAGTGTCTTATTCTTATCAGCAGCATCAACCTTCTTAATCGCAACGAAGTAATTCTTACGAGCATCTGTCATTGATACAAGCTGCTTTTCGGCAGATGATCCAGTTGCAGTAAATTCGATTTCCTTAGCCTTTTCAAAGCCCTTTGGAGCCTCTACTTCGCTTAGGATGTATGTCTTTCCACCAACTAGCTTTTCTGATACATTGTGCATTTCCTTATCAGAAACAAACTCGTCAACAACTTCTCCCGTTTCCTTATTTGTGATCTTTAGCTTGGCACCACTAATTAGTGTTCCATGGTTATCTACCTTGGCAACCTGGATATCGTTATCTAAGTCTACCATTGTGATTGTAATAGGTTCATCTGTACCAACCTTGGCAACCTGGAATACCATTGATGTGCTTAATGCTTTACCATTTACAGATTCTTTTTCAACTAATTGGTATGTATGCTCAGCTTTTAGAACCTTCTTTAGTTCGAATGGTTCCTTTGTTGTGATACCGTTATTTGGAAGCTCAACAGCTACAGGGTTTTCCTTGTCTGTAATATCTGTTAATTCTAACTTAACGCCTTCAACGTATTGACCCTTTTCATCAACCTTTGCAATCTTATAATTGATAGCACCATCAATCATTGTGATTGTAACAGGCTTATCAGGATGGAACATGTCAACAGTTACTTCACGTTCTGTTGTGTAGTAATATCCATCGATTGGTTCTGTTTCACGGATAATATATGTCTTACCAGCAAATAACTTCTTGCCGATCTGATGCTCTTCATCTGGCTTTGTTCTCCAACTTTGGATCACTTCACCAGATTCCTTATCAACAACTTCTAACTTAACATCAGCTAATGGATGACCATCAGAGTCCACTTTTTTAACCTTGATGTCGATATCTTCGTCAACCATTGTGATTGTAACCTTTTGATCAGGCTTAAACTTATCAACTGTGAACGTGATGTCAGCTGACTTGTAATGACCAGCAACTACTTCTGTTTCACGTAAGATATATGTATTTCCAGACTTAACGAGATGACCGATCTGATGTTCTTCATCTGGCTTTGTCTGCCAAGAAGTAACAACTTCTCCTGTTTTGCTATCAATCACTTCCAACTTGACGTCAGCTAATGGATGACCGTCTGAATCTACCTTCTTAACAACTAAATCGATTTTGTCTTCTGGGATTGTTAGGTTTACTGGAAGATTTGCAGGAGTATTCTCATCAATAGTGATTTCTACAGGTTTAGCATTGTAGTATCCTACTGGAGCTTCCTTTTCGATAATCTTATATGTCTTTCCTCTGCGGAAGATATTTACCTCTTGAGGCTGACTTGAAGATGTAATTTCACCAACCTTCTCATCTGTTGTAGCGTCATATACCTCAAATGTTACACCTTCGATCTTTTCACCTGTTGCAGCGTCAATCTTCGCAAATTCATAACGAACGTGTTCATTCTTGAAACTTACTTGGATTATGTCGTTTGCTGGCTTTGTTTCTGGGACTAAGAAATCCATTGCTTGTGCAATATAGAATTCCTTGTCGGCATTCTTTTCAATAATTCGGTACATGTGACCAGCCTTTAATAAATGACCAACCTGTTCGCCATGTTCGGCAACACTTGTCCACTTATGTACTGGGGTTGTTGCGTTTGGATCTTCTGTAATATCGTAAAGCTCTAATTCAGCATTAGCTACAGGATTTCCCTTTTCATCTACCTTTACAATTTCACGCTTAATAGATTCATCTGTAACATTGATTCCCTCTAACACTTTATGGTCTTCAGAAATTGTGAACGCCACTGGGTTAGGGTTTACAAAGTATCCTGTAGGAGCCTTCTTTTCTACTAACTCGTAATTTCCGTATGGCAAGAAGTTCTTAGGAGTTGAATAACTTCCGTCTTCCTTTGTTGTAATTCTGTATGATAACTCTTCTCCAGCATTTGCTGTACCAAGAACGTCACCATCATCATTTCGAGCGACTACATCGAAATCATTCTTATTTACGATTGCGAACTCTGCAACGCCCTTAATAATATTTCCTGTTTCGTTATCAAGCTTTGTCCCTTCGAATTCGCCACGTAATACACCTTCTTTAACTGTAAAGTGATTTCCAGCGTTCATTGAAGCAACAGTATTATCATCAACAATATTCATCAATGCCACACCGTTTCGCTGTTCTACAGTATCACCAACAGCAGATAATACTTTATTTTCTAATTTGTATCCGTTTGGAGCTTTTGTTTCCTCAACAGTTACAGTACCGAGAGGGAACGTTGGGTTACTATTGTCTAAATAAAAATCATCACCAGAAACCTTGTATTTCTCACTTAATCCCGTTACAAACTCTCCTCTTCCATTCTTCAATGTTTTAATAATCCATTGTCTTGTTGGAGTTGATGGAAGTGTATCGAATGTATACTGACCAGCATAGAATTTAACCGTAAATTCAGCACCTTCTAAGCTTGCTGGGTTGTTAATCACATCTCCATCTTCAGAAACCTTGTTTAGTTCGATTCTGAGTGGGTCGTTTAATGGCATATCTTTTGAATACACATCCCAACCATCTGATGCAGTAGATAATGAATAAACTGAATAGATCTTAGAATCTAAAGCAAAGCCCTTTGGAGCCTTTAGTTCCTTAACATAAAGATTGTCACCTGGATTAACTACGACATGGTTTAATACACCACGACCAGAAGCATCAGTTGTAATTTCTCCAACCTTATCTGTTGTCGCTGTAGAATCACGATATACACCGTATACAGCACCTGACATATCCTGTGCATAGCACTGGTTTCCAGTTGTTAATTCTGCATTTCCATTAGACTTGTTTACACGAACATACATTTCCATTGTGCGTGGAGCCGTTTTAATTGTCCAAACACCTGCACAACGCTGATAAGGTACTGTTCCGCCATGGATAGCACTCCAACCAGTTGCTTCTTGTCCTGTATATGGGTTTAGATAGTGTGGTACATTGATGTTTAATACTACAGTTCCATCTGGAGCTACTGATGCAACAGTTGCTGTAAATGGGTAATATGTCTTAGCTCCTGGTTCGTATGCAGTCTTATAAGTAAGACCGATATAACCGTGTTCTTGACAGTCAACGAATTGAGAACCGTTAATCTGATCAGCTACTGCAGCAAGAATACCTGTAACATCGTCAATATAGAAGCGTTGAACGCCCATTGCATCTGTATTACTTGTACCGAGCGTGCCAGAGAATGTATCTCCTACAGCCAGTTCATTTACACTTCCTGTAGAACGTCTATTTCTTGAACGTGCAGAAATAGCTGAGCCCTTGATAACAGAGATATAAGCTGTCTTTTCAGATGTCTTATATTCCATGTCACCCTTGTAACTTTCTTGCGTTCCATCGTTGTTGAATACGGCGATCTGTGTTGCATTAGAAATCTTTAGAGTTGCACCCTGTTCAATTTCCTTTCGATCACCATTTTCACTTGTGTAGGTAGCACCGTTTACTGTTACGGTTGCACCCTTAACATCAAGAATAAACTTTCCTTCTTGAGCTTTTTCGCCTGCCACGTTGTAACCTGTGCTAACTTCAGCGTGTGCTGGAGCTGCTGATACAAGTGGGGATAGTGGTAGCATCATAACCGCTAATGTTAATGCCACTGCCTTTGAAAATTTCTTTTTTACTTTCTTGAAAAAATTCATTTTCTCTTCTCCTTTTTCTTTCTATTGCTTGGTAGTATCGAAACAGCAAGATACCATTGCACCGCTATATCATTGTGCAATACAATAATATAACTCACCCACTTAGGTAGGGTTCACCAAAGAAGTGTTTCCTTCTTTACATTGAATATTATGCTATTTTTGTTTTAAAAAATAAACAATTTTTATCTAAAATGCGAAATAAAAGCAAAACCTTTTGCTCCTAACATGTCCGAGCATACTACAAGAAGTGCCAAAATGACAATTACGGATACAACTGTAAACAGTTGCTTCAACACCTCTGAACGCTTCATCCATTTAATTTTGCTAAATTCAACTTTTACACCTTTTAAAAATGGTGTCTTTTTTGCTTTGATCATGTTTTTTTCTCCCTTCTATGCACATTGTCATTATATCATATACTGTTATATTAAACAAGAAGAAAGGAGCGTTATGCCCCTCTATTTCTTAAATGCTAGTTTTGTTGTCTTTTGGACGTAATCAAACGCTACCTTGGCGTCTGACAGTGAACTACTCGGCAATAAATTGCCAAGCTTCCTGCTTCAACTACCACTGCACCCAGCCTACATGATTAGTATAGGTCGGACGTCTTACACGATATCCACAGGCGTTGAGTTTGGGCTATTCCATCCCTACTTGATGCCTTTTATTTATTGTGCTGCTAAAATACGTAATCCTTCATTTAGGATGTTGATTGCAGCATTTTGATCTCTTCCGATTACAAGACCACAATCACATCTCATAGTGCGAATTTTTAGGTCCTTCATTTCAGGATGCAAAGTTCCACAAGCATGGCATAGCTGTGAAGAAGGATACCATTTATCAACCTTAATAAAGTATTTGCCTCTCTCATTTAACTTATAGTCAAGCATTGAAACAAATGAACCGTATCCGTTATCCATTGTTGCTTTACCATTACCAAAACCCTTGTTTGACATTGCTTTCATATTGAGATCTTCTACACATACAACATCATACCGATTGGCTATCTCAGTAGATAATTTATGTAGATTATCCTTTCTTTGATTTGCAATATGTCTATGGATCTTGTTTACTTTGTGAAGCTGCTTCATATAATTGGATGACTTCTTTTCATTCTTTTTAGAACCCTTCATCCTTGACAACCTACGTTGTGCTTTTGCAAGTTTGGCATGGCTTTCACGATAATATTTGTGGCTTGTTCCGACATTGCCATTACTGTCAACATACAATCCATCTGAGGCATAGTCCAAACCGATGGCGTTATTCGTGTCTATTTTGTAAACTGGCTTTTCTTCTTCAAAAGCAAACAGAACTGAGGCGTAATACTTACCATCTCGATCTTGTGATATCGTTGCAGATTTGAGGATCCATTTCTCATCTGGCATGCGATGTATCTCAGCCTTAACGGCTTTGATTTTTGGTAGTTTAATAGAATCTTCTAATATTGCAATAGTTCCATTTTTGTTATTTGTAGTATATGCTCTTTTACTACGTTTGAAAGATTTGAACTTAGGGAAGCCACTCTTCTTTTTGCGTTTTCTACCAAAGAAGTTGCTGAACGCTGCTTGCAAATTCATCCAAGCGTTTGCTAAGGCAAGGCTATCCACTTCTTTTAAAAATGGATATTTTTCCTTATACATAGCTGGTGTTACTTTACAAGGTTCACCTGTATTCTGATAGCTGGCAATTTTATCTGATAACATCAGATTATAAACCTTTCTAACACATCCAAATTTCTTAGCAAAGAATATCTCTTGTTCCTTTGTTGGATATAACCTGTATTTTATTGCTCTATTTACAATTGACATGTCTTTTGCCTTTCGATGTAATGTAAAATGTTTTCTTTCATACATATAGTATACAACAAAATCCTCAATGAGAAACATCCCATGTAAGCATATTTATCACTATATATATGCAGAATCACTTTCATCTCGGATACAAGTAACTGAGAATTCTCATTCTATCACTTAAACACTAATTTCGTTGTCTTTTGGGTGTAATCAAAAGCTACTTTGGCATTCGACATTGAAGTGCCGTCTTTTTTCTTTAGGTTTTTCAAAAACTCTGTTTCTCCTTTTTCAAACAATTGATCCAATTCATTTTCTGCCATTCTTCTACCCCCAACATACATCCACATGCTAAATCCACATGAGCAAGAAAGCTTTCCACCTTCTTGTTTTAGTTCTTGGCTACAAATCGGACAACTACGTTTTTTGTATACAGCCTTTACAAATTCCACTTTGTAACTATTGTCACATCTGAGTTTTTGCATCCATACATCGCCATTATTCCTCATTTTCTTCTCTATTGTTTTTCCACTCAGAAGATTTAACATATCCTGCTCAGTAATTTTGGCAGAACAAATTACTGATATACTTCCAGCCTTACACCCACTTTTCCAGTTCGAACAAAAATAGACTTTTTCACCTACAAGAATATCTCCCCCACAACTTGGACATTTGGTTAGTATCTTTAGTTTGCTCTTCCCTTGGAATCCGCCTTCTGAAAGTGGCTTCATTGGGCTATCCTTGAATTCTACAATTAGTTTAGCTACAGTATCCTTCATCGTTTGCTCAAAATCATATAAAGACATTTCGCCCTGACGCACTGCTTCAAGCTGTCTTGTCCATTCTGCCGTCATATCAACATTACAGATATCAAAGTCCTTTAAATTTTCGATGATCTCCTTGCCTATATTAGTTGGTTTGATGATGTCTTTCCCCGTTAGTTCCATATATTTGTTTCTGGTGATCAACTCTTCGATAATAGGGGCTCTTGTTGCTGGCGTACCAATTGTAAGGTCCTTATCTCGTAGTGTCTTATCATTTAAGAATTTATTCGGATTTTCGCATGCTTCAATCAGTTTTGCGGTTGAGAATCGCTTTGGCATCGTTGAAGTCTTCTCGTTGAAGCCATAATTACCTACTTGCAACATTTGTCCTTTATTTAGTTCTGGAATTTCAATACCAGTTGTTGTTTTTCCAAAAATATCTAGCCAACCACGTTGCAACAACTTTTTGCCAGTGGATCTAAAAGTGTTTTCGCTTCCATCTTGTGCAAGAACGCTAGTGATAACCGTTGTCACTTTTTGTTCCATGTTTGGCATGAAGATTGAAACAAATTGTCGACAGATAGTTTCGTAGATTTCTCTTTCTGGTTTGCTTAATGAGTTCATATCTGGCTTATGCGTTGTTGGAACGAGTCCTGAGTGCCCTTCTTTTTCCAATTTCTCATCATTGCACCATTTTTTTGTATGTCTAACACGACCAATTGCTGACGAATCGATAGATGCTACAAACGGAGCAAGTGAAGGAATGCATGCAACAGAGTTTAATAATCCCTCTAAATTTTCATTACTACCAATATATTCGCACGATGTTCTTGGATACGATAGTAACTTTTTTTCGTATAGCATCTGTAAATAACGCTGCGTATCACCTGCTGAATAACCTAGTGAACCACATGCCACCTGGGCAGATGCAAGATTGAATAACTTTGGTGGTAATGTAGATTTCTTTTCACTCTTATATTCAATTACCTTTGCACTATTGGAAAGTGTTGCTATCTTATCTAATGCCTCTTGTTTTGTATCAAACCAAACGACTCCATCTTCTTTGTTTTCGTCATCTTCTTTCTGACCGTTTGAAGCTACAAATAACGTTCCGTCAAAACCTTGTAAATAGTTTGCACTAATTCCATACACCGTCTTAGGCACGAAATTTTCAATTTCTTTTTCTCTATCTACAACGATTTTTAACATTACCGTTTTAACTCTACCAACACTCACTAAGCCATTCATCTTTAAACTTGCTGCTTCAGAAAGGTTCATTCCAAATAGCCAATCGGCGTGTTGTCTTCCGTATGCAGCAGATAACAAGTTTACAAGTCTAGGAGAGTGATTATCATCCTCTAAATTTTTGAGTGCATAAAAGATGTTCTCATCTGCAATATTGTTGGTCCAGAATCTAAGAATCGGTAAAGTATTGTTTAACTCCGCTAGCACGATTCTAATTAGAAGTTCTCCTTCTTGATCTGGGTCTCCTGCATTAACAATGAAGTCGTAGTTACCAGATTCTATTTCTTGCTTGATTGCCTGGATACGTTCTTTTGCAGTTAAGAAATTGCCAACTTTCTGCTCTTCGATTGGCTTGTATCTCCAACCACCAAAGTTTTCTGGATAAATCGGTAATGTTTCCCAATTCCACATTTTTAGCGATTCATCTAATTCATTTGGTTTTAAAAGTGTAAATAAATGTCCTCGTTGTGCAACGAATCCATTTAATGTATATGGCAATTCATTTTTATGTGTATAGTAGCTTTCTTTGATCACGCCTAATAACGATGGCTTTTCAGCAATGACCAAGCCTCTTTTTCCTGTTAAATCAATCATATATACTCCTTCTTCCTTTTCTATTATGCTATTTCTACAAAAAGAAAGCGAGCTACCCGAAGATTGCTCGCTCAAGATCAACAGAAAGAGGAGTATGGGTAGTTGGAGATCCCCTTCTGTATATTTACATATTACCATAACAGTATATATTAGTCAATGGGAAACACCTCTTGACATTATTTTCTTTTTAGCATATAATGAAGATGTAGAAGAGGAAGGAGAAAACTATGGATACAACAGTTTTAAAACTTGGAATTTCTGTTTTTATTGCGGTTATTGGTGTATACATTTGTTTCAACGTTTTAACAGGTGAAATCAAAAGCTCGAAATCTATTACGATGGCTGGAACAGAAAACTCTTATTGGAGTAGAAATAAGAAGAGTTCACTAGAAGCAAAGAAGGATAGAACTATGAAGGTTGCGATTTTATTATTCTTAGTCGCTATAATTTCTGCAAATCTGTTATTTTAGAAAAATAAAAAAAGTAGGGATCAACCTACTTTTTCTTTATGCATTTGTACTTAACTTTAGCACGAAGCCATTGATAATGGAAGCGACAGTCTTTGTCTTTTCCTCAATGTTTTCAGCGATTAGTTCTACAGCAACACTATAGATTTCTGTAGCCGACTTCATTGTCACCATTGGGACGATTCCATGACCATATTGAGGAGCAAATAATGCTTCTGCAACATTTTCATTAGAGTCAAACTGAACAGTAGCAACATAAGAATCTTCTGCTATCTTTTCAATGTTCGAACCTAAAATCTTGACACCATGTCCAACACGAAGGCGTTGAGTCGTTTCGCATAAAGCGGCAAGGAAAGAGTTGATATTGTCCTCTGTTCCCTTGATTACGGCTTCACCCTTTGAGCGAGTTACTGTAACGCCGAAATCTAATGTTAATTGTTGATCCATTTAATTTTCCTCCTGGGCTTTTAAAGCCTCTTTTTTATTGAATCTTTCTTTTTCATTATTTTTAATGATTGAAGCCACAAAAGCGGCAATGCCTAATGCTATTGCAATGATTACTAATAACAATAGACCAGAGAATAATGCAACAATAAGATTTGTTGCAACGTTCCATAGGGAACTAAAAAACATAAATACTAAGTTCATCCTTTATTTTCCTCCTAATGTAAAATTAACCGCTATGCGATCTTGGAGACCTTGTAGGTCGCAAAACCAACAAAAAATCTCTCAACATCTTCTAGTGATAATTCCTTACCACGCATTTCTGCTGGAAGGTTCATATCCACTGAAGTGATCGTGTTAGCAAGAGCTGCCAAGTGTAAAGGCAAGACGCCATAAACGTCCTTTCCCTTCACAGTCTCAGCATCGGCATGGCTTACCACCATGTCGAATTCGAGTCCCTGCTTCTGCAAGAACTCCACGAGAGCCTCGTGACGTGTGATTAAAATCTTTTCCATGTTATTTTCCTCCTTTAGCTATACTAGCTTTATCCATAACATCAAATAAATTACAGTTTTATTATGTAGGAAATAGGAAATAAAAAAAAGAAGGGATTTTACTCCTCTTCTTCTTTTTTTCTACGTTTTCCAAACAGGAAGAACAGCAGAATACTAATAATAGCTACAATACCAATTGTAATCTTAGACCAAATTCCGTTAATAAATCTTGTGAACCAGTTGGATGATACAAGTACCTTCATTTCTTCTGAGGTTCCTTCGTTTCCAGCTGCGTCTACAGTTACAACCTTTAATGTTTGCCATTTGTCTGACTCATGTAGAGTATAGGCTAGCTTTCCATTATTCTTCGTGACTGTTTCTTCGTTGTATGCCTGGACTTCAACATCGTTTAGATACAGCTTTGCACTTCCAAGTTTGATATTGTCTGTTAGATCAATACCAAGATTTAACTCTGAACCATTGTAGAGTTTTCCTGTTTCAATGCCTGTAATTACTGCATTTGGATTTGTCTTATCAATTACAAACTTAACGTTTACCTTTTTAATCTGGTTTGTCTGTTTATTACCTGCTTCATCTTCTGAAGATATGATAATTTCATACGTACCTTCTTTTTCGAATAGTGAAGATGGTAGTCTATATTCATATTTGTTCCAAGTTTGTTCTTCAAGCTTGTTAAACTTGTATGCATTTGCCTGCAACGTTGTTGTCTTGCCATCGCTGAGGATTGACACTTCTTGTTTAACAATGTTGTTAGGATTGATCTCGTAAAGAACGATTTCGTCTCCCTTTTGGTGATATGCCTTATTCACAAACTTTTCAGTAGAATCTGACAACTTGTATGTTGATCCAAATCTATTAACAGAGAATGTAATCGACTTGGTTAATGTGTTACCAGCCATATCTGTAGTTGTAGCTGTTAGTGTGTAAACATCATCGTTGTCTTCTGTATGTTCGAAGTCTGGAAGTGTTACCTGCATACCATTTGCGGATGATACTACGGATCCACTTACCGTTCTTTCTTCATGCTTCTGTCCCTTTAGTGTTAGCACCGTTTTTTCACTGCTGAAATTTGTATCAATAAATGTTACGACAGGCTGCACGATATTTCTGTTTGCTGAATTCTCTTCAACACCAGAGAATGTGATTGTTGGTGTTGTCTTATCAATCGTAAACTGTTCCTTACTAAATGTAGGAGCGGAATTTCCTGCTAAGTCAACAGCATTTAATGTGAAGCTATAATCTCCATCTGTATCAAATGTTAGTGTTGCAGTATGTACATCACCATTATGGCTCCAGCCACTTAATACTGGTGAAGCAATACCTTGTCCATTTAGCGTTGCGATAACAGCTGCAGTTGCAGATGCTTCATTGAAATTCTTTTCTGTGATTGTAATCGTAGCAGTTTGAGTTGAATTGAAATATCTTCCTTCACTCATTGCAACCGAAATAGATGGCTTTGTTTGATCGATTGTGAATCTATCAACGTGACCATATTCTGAATGATTTCCAGCCTTATCGTCTACAGAGAAATCTAATGTTGCCTCTGTATCGTTTGCGAATGTCACTGTTGCGACATTAACACTTTCATCAGAACTATCTGTTCCAATTTGCCAGTCACTGATTGATGTATATCCAACAGCCCTCAAATTAGCAAGTGATGGGTCGAAGTTTCTTTCATATACCTTAATTGTTGCTGTGCGAGGAGCGTTATAATACTTACCGTTTTGCACATTTTGGTTATCGTAAGAAATTTCAATTCTTGGTGCCGTTGTGTCAATCTTGTATACAAAATCCTTTTCAACTTTATTTCCAGCATAATCTTCACCGATAACATGCAGAACAACGTTGTTGCTGTTATTCTTGCTGGCATCAATCTTGATGTCTCCTGCAATACTTCTTATCTTGGCTTCTTCATTAGTGAATTCACCAGATTGAGTAACTTCACCATTGCTTGATACAGTGTAAGAAAGCTTCTTCATACCCGCAAATACGCCAATTCCGCCATTGTCAGGGTCAGAAATATTAACGTGGACATCAATGTCAGAGTTATACACTTCCTTTTGTTCTTGCTTAATCGTAACGATAGGCTCATTAGGATTCGCCTTATCAATAATAAATCCACCATTAGAAGAAATATATGTAATATTTCCTGCTTTATCAGTAATCTTTTGGTAAATGACGGCATTTCTATCTGCAGAAATCACAACATCTTCTGTTACTGGACTCCAATTCATCTTAGAAAAATCTGTGGATGCATTAAACGTTTGAGATGCATCAGAAGGAGCATCAATAACTGTATATTCAATCGATTTTACACCAGAAATATCATCTGCTGCATTTAATACAAAGTGTAAATCGTTCATGTGGAATAAATTAAAGATGAATTTCTTTAGACCACTTTGTTTCTCAATATCTTCTACAGCTTGATAATAATCCTTTTCTTCATCTCCCTGTTTTACCTTGATTGTTCCAGTAGGAGCTGTATTATCAATTGTGAAATAATATTTTCCGAGTTCAACTTCGTTCCCAGCTTCATCTTGATAAGTCGCTTTAATTGCATAATTACCATTAGAAGTAAACTTACCGATATTTAATTTGTGAGTTGTACCGTCTGTGACCCAAGAGCCTCGAATTGGTTGTGTATAGTTGATTGTTTCTCCAGATGAATTTGTTACAGATACTTCAATATTAACTCTACTGGAATCGAATCGATCCTTAGCTTTTTCTGTCCAACCTAAATCGCTACCGAAAAAATTGCCACCGAAATCGCCATCGAAATCTTCTACAGAAATTTCTGCATTAACACTATTAACCGTGTAATATGGGTTCTCTCTGTCTTGTGACAATTCAATTGCCTCATTATTATCACCTGTTAGTTTCATTGTGGCTTTAGGTTTGTTTGTATCGATAACAAAGTCTGTTTTCGCACGAGTTCCTTCTGTGTATTGAACGCCATCTGGATTTGTAGCTCCAGTTCCTGTTAAGAAAGATGAACCCCACTTATATTTATCTTTGTTAAATTCCATGAATCCATGATCCACACCTAGTTCGAATTGATAGGTATTGGTTCTTTCATTTGTATATGTTTCTTCATTTCGATCTGCTTGTGAATCAATTCGGTCTTGCTTTAATCTAATACCGTCAACTCTACCGTTTTTAATATCTTCAAGATTAAACATTTGAAGAGCTCCAGTGGGGGAGTCTTGGAAGAACAGTGCAACATCATTTTCTTTAAAATTTCTTCCTCTATAAGTAATATTCATTACTCGCTTTTGATTGAAGAATTTTCCGTTTACTGGTTCATTTTGAAGATATGTGATTGTCATTTCTCGATCGAGTTTATCAACAATGATATTCTTGTATTCTTCTGTTTGAATAACATTTCCAGCTCTATCAAAAGCTTCAACCTGAATCGAAACATTATTGCTATCAACACTAATATTTCCTTCGATATTGATTACTTTGTTAGATTTTTTACCAAGCGAAATATTTTCCTCTGTTACTGTCTTTTCATCATTTGAATAAAGCTCATCTTTTGTTATGGTAAAAGAGTTTGTTCTAGGCTCTTGGGATGTAAGCTTTACGCTATTATCCTTGACCGTAACAACAACATGATCAATACCAGAGTTTGCATATTTTGGTCCATCGTTGATTCTTATGGTATATGGTTCATTACGTTCGAGTCTACCTGTATAGAGATTTACAACTGGTGGTGTTGTGTCCACTACAATGCCGTTGGACGTTGTAATGACTTCGTTACCAACGTTGTCAATCGCCTTGATAAGTACGATATATGTGCCTTCTCTTTCACCACTTATTTCGATATTTCCATCTGAAGGTACTGTTTGCCAACCCGATTCTTTTGCTTCTCTAACAATATCAGCTTCCTGGCTATCTTTAGAAGGTGCAGCTACAACCTTATACTCAATAGATTTGACGCCACTATCTGCATCGCTTACGCCAACATGTAATCTGTAGCCATCTTTACCTACAAACTTGTTGAATTCTAGTACACCACTATTTGATATTTTATTACCTTTGACATCTGTAAAACTTCCGTTATCAAAATTAACTGCAGGTAGGGTTGCATCAACCTTTAATAACCCATCTGGAATTGTTGCATCAGCCGATCTTGTTGCAGGGCTATTTGTATTTCCTAGATAGAATTGATTTGTAACATCACCTGTTGCTTGATCATTAGCAATAGATAATTTATTTGAATACGTTCCATCTGCTTGCTTGACATTCACACTGTTAAATAAGCCATCACTATCGTTTGCTTCAAACTCAATTTCAGCTCCTGGACGAACGTATGTTGTACTACCAGACTTATAAACGCTTGAATTGTCACTGTCTTTTACCTTGATCTTGCTTTGAATTTTTTGGTCGTTCATTGTGCTTGCTGTCACATTGATATTAGCACTTGAATCATCTAAGATCAGATTCCAATTTCCAACAGAACTCTGTTTTAAAGATAGCGTAATTGCGTTTGCATTGTTTCCAACATAATACTTTCCGCCTGTAAATGTGGCTTCCAAATAATTTTCTACACCACTCTTCTTTAAGAAATCTTTAACGTCTTCGTCAACATTTAGATTGTCCAGCAAGCTAGTTGGGAAGCGACCAGCTGATAAAGCCTTCCACTCGGCAGAACCATATTCAACTGTAATGTCCTTTATAGATAAATGAGCATCTTTCTTAGTGATAGTAACGTCTGGACCGCTTGTGAAAGATTCTGCAAAAAAATACTTATCAGAACCTGTAATATTGACGTTGGACAGCGTTGTGTGATGATTTCCAACTTCTTTTCCATCGAGAGTTGCAGTCGCTGTTACATCAATACGATCAGAGCTTACGATTCCCTTTTCTGCCTTGACATGTCCTGTTAAAGAGATTTGGTTGTTATCATCATAGACTTTCTGTGTATTATCCCATTCAATATCTTGACTTGTAATTGTTCCAATATTCTTTTTGTTTACATTGACTTTCACTAACGTTTCGGATGCGTTATAGCGATAAGAATCCTCTGTCTTAACACTAATTACAGTTTCTCCAACACCATTTACTACAACGTCATTTCCGTTAATGGAAACGCTGTTTCCAGATACTACAGTATAAGTGATAGAACCTGTGTAATCAGTAGGGATATCTACAAGTGTATTCTTTGCGAATTTCTCATCTCCATACACCTTTTCTTGGTCATGTTTAACAACTGGCATATCAACCTTCTGGTATCGAGCCAGTGTCTTAGTTGTGTCCACATTTGTTAAAACAAACTCGCCTTCTGCTTCTGGAGAATCTGAAGTATTCAGTCTGTATTTGATGATCTTATTCATTTCCTGTCCAGAGAAATCGAATGAACCATCAGCATAAGGAATTGATAGTGCATTTCCTGCCTTATCTGTAAACTGGATATCACTTGAAGTAATAACATTTCCAGTATTGAATCTGAATGATACCTTTTTACCAACTTCTGTAGACGATACAAAGTTTTCGCTAATTACATTTGGAAATTTAAACTGACCCTCAATTGTCTTTGAGTTTGCGTTTGTAAGACGATAATAGAATACATCTTCGCTGTCATGAGGACTTGTGATATTGATATAGTCTTTGCCATCTTCATTAGATAATGTGAAAGCGACAGGAATTGTACGTCCTGCATCTTTAAATAATTGTATGTCAGCTGTTGTTAAATGGATTCCCGTTGCTCCACTTGTAATACTTAACTGTGTCTTGTCATTTGTTCTACTTTCCGCACTAACGAGTAGTACGCCTGGATTTGTAGTTGATACGACAGTTAATCCAGCAAGTGCTGCAGCAACGATGCGTTTAGTTTGAGCCATCTTATATGACCTCCTTTTTGTACATATTATATTATGCTATATTTTCAAAAGAAAAGAAGGTTTTTCACCTTCTTTTTAGTTTGTGTTGTAAAATTCTTCATCATCGACAACAAATTGGCGTGTCTTCTTTAATGTTTCCTGTTTTCCTTCATTCTCTTTTGTCTTGAAGGAATCGGTAACATTGTTGTTGCCAAGGAATCCAGTTTCATCTTCATCCTCAACTGCCAGTGCCGTTGTTTCTTCATTTAATTCTCCTGTTGGCTCCTCAGCGTTTAATAAAGTTGTTTCTTCCTTGCCTGTTTCTAATATCTTTGTTTCGTCAGCTCCACCATTAAGAAGCGATGTTTCTTCTGCACCAGATTTAGCAGTATTTTCTTGCGTCTTAATTGTTTTCTTAATCTCTTCTACACGCTTTTTCAGTTCATCTGAAGGTGGTCCTGCTACATGATTATTTCTAATCGACTGTCTTGTTTTCCCTACCCCTTCTTCTCTAGCTGCACGTTTTTTGTAATTTTTATCACGTTGGCTCAACAAGAATTTATACTCCCATGGCTTTTTCGTAATACCAATAATGATAAATACGACAAACAAAATGATTCCGATCATCATCAAGACAAGAGATGTGATTTTTAATGTGTTAATTGTTTCTAACATATACTTACTGCTGCTCCTTTTGGTTGCTACGATCAAAGTACACTGTACTCAGGTTCTTTCTTGTAGCTTCAATGTTTGACATAATCTCTGAAAGCATCTCTTTTTCGTCTTCTTTTAGATTTTCCGATTTTAGTGCTTTTGCTTTATCTAAGATCGTATCGAGTTGTTGTTCTATATCTTTTGCATCAATTCCTGCGTTATAGAAGTTTAATCCATTCACGTTTAGTTGAAATGTTAATTCTCTGTACACGACTAACGCAGTTTTCACGTTATCTTTTTTGGCAATGTCTCCTGTTGAAACCTCTATTAGTTGCTTATAAAAGTTTTTGTAATCGACATCTGCGTCTCCCGCTTTATTGATATTTCCTGATTGTATATAGTAATCGGCTATCTGATAAAACTTCTTTGCTCTCTCTTTTTCTTTTTCTTCTATTGCTGTACTATCCTTTGCAATTTCAAACCAAGGTTTACTGAGTTGTTTATTTCCATCATTTTCATAATAATAGAAATAGGCTAGTCCCATCTTGTATGCGAAGTTTTCGTATCCACTTTGATTTGTTTCTTTAAATATATCTTGTATTGTTTTGCTTCCTTGTTTGTAGCCGACAACACTTGTCAGCTTGGACGCCTCCTCTTGCGTAAAGTTGCCATCTTTTAGAAATACATCTTCCAGAAGCTCTTCGTATGCAACCTCGTTACTTGGATTCAATTTAATTGCAGATATATAATCTTCGATCTGCTCATCTTGGTTCACGGCAATTCTGGCGGATCTTAATTCCTCATCGTATGTGTTTGATAATAGTGAATTCGCATATATTCTGACGCCAACAGAAAGAGATGACAAAATTGTCGCAACACATCCTAGTGTTACCCACTTTCGATATGCTGCTGATTTTTGCTTTATTGTTTCAACTTCTAGTTCTTGATAGTGTTCTAGTGCGAACTCTAAATCATCTACTGTCTGATAACGCTCATTTGGGTCTGGTGCAACACATTTTAAAATAATCGACTCTAAACCAGATGATAATGTTCTATCAACTTGTCTAATTGGTAAGAATTTGAATGGTGGCTTCGATGGGTTCTTTCCTGTTACCAAGTGATACATCGTGGCTCCAAGATTGTATATGTCTGTTCTAGGATCTGTCTGTTGATGGTTATCCTGAAATTGTTCTGGTGCAGCGTAGCCTTTAGTTCCAAGGTGAATTGTATCTTCACTAGACTGGTGTTTATATTCTCTTGCTGTACCAAAGTCAATCACCATAATGTTGCCGTCTGGTTTTAACATAACGTTTCCTGGCTTCATATCTCGGTAGATAATTGGCGGATTTAAGCTATGCAAATACTTAAATACAGAACAAATTTGTAGAGCCCAATCTACAACATCGGCTTGCGGTTGTCTACCTTGTTCTTTTAGAATATCACTCAATGTTCTTCCTTCGATGTAATCCATTACGATCAAGAATGTATCATCCTCATTGAAGATATCTACAATACTAGGTAGGTGTGGATGCTTTAGGTGTCTTAAAATACCAGCTTCTGTAACTAGATTTTGCTTAATAATTTGGTCGCTTGTTGATGGTGAAGATTTCTTGACTTCTTTAATTGCCCATTGCTTGTTAACAGCTTCGTTAAGAGCTAACCATACTGTACTCATGCCACCCTTTCCTGTTTGGGCAATGATTCTATATTTGCCGTCGACTAAGTCCCCTACTCGCAATCCCATGAGTCGTCCTCCAGTTTAATTCCTAATACCGTGATGTTATCCTTCTCTTGTCTTTCCTTTGATATTTCTACAATCTTTTCTAATTGCTTCTTTAGTGAATCATCAGAAAATACTCTATTTGAAGATAACATCTCAGCCATTTCATCCTCTTTTACAACGTGGACAAATCCATCACTACAAACTAGAAATAGTGTCTCTGGGCTATAGCTACCCATATAGAACTGAGGGGATGGAAGTTCCGATCCAGCTCCACAACACTGCATTAGAACGCTTCTATCTTTGTGATGCAAAGCCTCTTCCTTTGTAATTGCATTTGTATCGATTAGGTATTGGACCAAACTATGATCGTGTGTGATCTGTTTAATCGTGTTAGCCCCATGTTCCAGCATATACGCACGAGAATCTCCTACATTAAATGCAATGTATGTTTTTTGCATAATAAATAGTCCAACAATCGTTGTTCCGCCAGCCTCTTCCTTTAATTCCTCTTTAATTTTTTCATGCAATTTTTCTGTTGTTTTGGTTACAGAATTTTTAAAGGAATCGAATGTTAATCCTTTTTCAAATAAATCGCCAACTTCATTCACAAACCAATTTCTGAATTCCTGAATCGCTATACTAGATGCTAGCTCTCCTTTAGACATTCCGCCCATCCCATCTGCTACCATTGCAAATGCGATTTCTTCTCCATCTAGTTTTGCTGTTTTTAATAGAAGGGCATCTTGGTTTGTTTTTTTCTTGATGCCCTTATCTGTACAATATGCCTTTATCATTATCTTTTACCACCTATATGGAATTTAAACTTAACATTTGAAAGCTGGATTATCATTCCATCTTCAAGTTTTACAGGTGAATAATCTGGAATTGTTCTGCCATTTACATAAGTGAAGTTCTTTGAGTTTAGATCCTCGATATACAAATCGTTATCAATTATGCTAAACATTACATGATTTCGACTGATCGTGCTGTTATCAGAAATGCAATAATCTACCTTTGCACGTTCCTTACCAATAATAAACTTATCCTTTGTAATGTTAATCTGTTCACCAGTATCAAGTCGGATCAAATAAGCGTCAATCTTGATTGGCTTAGCAACTAATAGCGTTGTTCCTTCTGAACCTTCATCTAGGATTGTTGCCCCATCATTTTCGTCAGCATATTTTAAGTCTGAACGGCTTTCCCTTGTTGATCTTAAACTTCTAGGGGCTGATTGCACCGTAATATCCATATCATCAAAGTCAACACGTTTTCCAGTATTCTTGTTAACCAGATGTGGGTCATCATTGAAATCTCCTAACTGTTGAGAAAAATCATCTTCATCAAGTTCATCATTCTCTTTTAAGATTTCTTCCTCCATTTTTTTTCTCTTCGCATTTTTTGCATTTACGATTGCTGCAATTACAGCTAACGCAACACCTGCTCCAAGTAAATATGGAATAAATGGGAACTTTTCTAGTAATCCCTTCTTCTCTAATGCATCTTGAGCGTCCGTGATCGCCTTCGTTGATTCATCGATTGTCTTTTGTGTGCGATCAGGATCCTCTAGCATATCCTTACCACTGCTGATAGCGTCCTTGAGGGCATTTGCAGAATCCTTTGTATATTCGTCAATGTCCACTTTTTCTGCTGCCGAAATCGCTGCTTCTAAATCTTTTGTATCTAAAGAGGCAAGCTCTTCTTTTCTTCTCTTTTCATCAAGACGAGCTTTATCTTCCTTCTCTTTTTCTGTATTGGTTTGTCCTTCAGTCTTATATGTGACGCCATTTTCTGTTAGTACGTCTTGAATACGTTCATTTGGAATGAAGTATGCGTTATTATCTACAGAAGACGACACGATACCAACAATACTATATTTGCCATTAACAATCGGTGTTCCAGTTTGTAATGTTGTATTGCCTGCAAAGATGTATTCTTCGCTAGTTTGAGATTTTGATGTTACAGTTCCGTTTAGAGCTACGACATTTCCCTTTTCAATAAACAGTGCTTTTGCAGCAGCGTTTGTTTCTAATCCAGAATTAGTATCCGTAAAACTGAGGTATTTCTGTTGCTTTGTGACCAATCCGATCACACCAATACCTTGCTTAAAATTTGTTGTGCTGGTTTCTACGTTTTTGCCGTTTACGTCTAACACCTTTACCTTGATGTGCTTAGCTGTTTCTCTTTCATCCTTTAATGAAATGCCTAGCTTTTCGTAAGCATCTCCTTTTTGCTCTAATATCTTTTTATATAACAAACTTGAAGTTGTTGTGTCTGTCAGTGTCTCTGTTGTGACCATATCTGACTCAGAAACCATAGCACCACTACCAGATGCCCAAACGTCAAAGGATCCATCAGAGAATTCATAGCCAATCTGCACACTCAATATTGCACGTTCTGGGATAGCTTCAATCGTATCTGCAGTATTTCCGTTAGTCTCTTCAGCTTTTGTAATCGTTGGGGTTGTGATCAAGCATGTAATGGCTGCTAGCGTTAATAGTCTTTTCTTAATATTAAACATATTTCTTATTTTCTCGCTTTCTTTTCCTTTATATTATGCTAGTTTTCTTATGATACTAGCGTTAAATTCATTACTTCCTTAACTTCTGGCGGTGCTAAAAAGAAGAGCTTCATAATGTCACCGTTAAACATTGATTTTAATAGATCACAATTTCTTTCGACTTTATCGCAACGTACTCGTTTAAGCTGCAGGATTTCTCCATTGTAATTAAATTGGTACTCATCAAAAATCTTCTTATACTTCTTCCATACGGCTGCAATCTGCTTCATAAAAGGACTTCTTACACTGCTTTTCGCTTGATAATATTCCTTATCACTCATATAACCACCCATTGCCGCCTGATAAGCCATATCACGAACGCTTAAAGGGTTTGCTTCAACTGCGTAATGCCACATGTAGCTTAATTCACGTTCTACGTATGAAATTGTATTATTTAAAGCCGAAACGCAACGTCTGATCCACTTTGACATCGGATAATTAGATTTCTTTCTTTCGATCATGAGTCCTTCGATAATTTTAACTCTATAATCACGTACAGATTGTACAGCGTATTCTAAAAGCTGCTTTCTGACTCTTTGAATATGATTATCTGATCCATCAAATAGGCGTGTCTTCTTAACGGAGAACCATCTGTAGCTAGGCTTCACATCACTTCTCGTATCACCCTTCTTAAACTTTGCAACAGCGTTCGGGTTATTCTTTCCACAGAACTTTCCTGTAACACTATCGACATATTGAGTTTTCGTATAAGTCGGATATACTTCCTTTTCTACTTCATACATAAAACGATCGCAGAACCAAAAGCGAATCATAAAAGCACTTTTCATCGTGTAATGAAAAGCAAACCACTTAATTCCTTTGTTTCCATTTATAACCTTATTAGCAAAAGAAACGGCTACTTTCTTTGTACTCTCATAGTTATGAAAACCCCTTGGCAACATTAAGGTAACACAAGTACCATAACGATTATTCTTATAATTCTTCCCCACTTCTTCATTTTCTTTAATATACTGCTTTAAAAATTGGCTAAAACCTAAAGAATTAAGTGGAGAACAACATAGTAAAGCTAGTCCTCTCATCTTCTTTCTTTTCGCTCTTTTCTTACCTAAAATAATATCCTTAGCTCTTCTTACTGGTTCGATTCTAACAAACCCTCTATATTCCTTGTCCGAAGCACTACACAATATTGTTATTCCGTCTGAAGTAATATCCATATCTTTTCTTATTTCCCTTCCTGTTTTACCTTATTTCCTTAATAAAAGCCTAAAAATTTAAGTTTCAGCCTGTCATAAATACGCAGCATCGTACTGCTTTTTCTCTGGGGCGAAAATTTTGAGAAAACCTACGTTTTTTTGCAGATTTTCTCTTCTCATTCCTAGTATATACTGGTATTTTATAAATTGCAATAAAAAAATAGGAATTATTTTTCCTATTCTTTATTGATTGGGAATTCTGGAAATGGCTCCATGAATGTAAATGCCCAATATACTGTTCCGTAACGTTCAGCTGATAATTCTTTTGCTAAACTTCTTGTGATTAGCTTTAGAGTGATAGGATTGATTTCCGTAGACGCTACAGTTGGTACAGCGAACATTCGTAAGCCCCTATCCTCTCTGTAAATCCATGCGAAGCCAGTTTCTGCTCTTAGTATATCTAAGATTAGTGCCTCTGGACCATGTAGTTCTTCATCGAACATTGATTGATAATCTTCGCAACACGCATTGCCCACAAATACCTTTTGTACTCCATCAGGCAAACTTATTACATGTTTCTTGGCAAAGTTTCTGAAATCTTTTTCTGTTAGCTCGGACGGAATGTAGAACCCAAATCCTGTCTCGATCATTGGGATCTCTTCTAGCTCTATTATCTTATTTCCGATCTGATATTTATTTGTAAGTGCTTCTTTTAACAAACGTTCTTTATCAATGATCTCATCTTTTGGCAACACTTCCTGGCTTGAATACAAAAAATTATATCCACCTTCGGAAACAAATTCTCCTTTAATGATCATATCTTGGATCGTCTTATCAAATCCCATTTTGATAATATCTGCTGCATCTGTAGTCACGTTGATTGGGCAGAATCCATTTAACTGCTGTGCAAACATTACACAAACAACAAACTTCTTTAAAGACGTGCCAAACTCACTTGAAACAATAAACATTGAAACCTTGTTTTTGGCAAACATGATCGAAGTCACCTTCTCTACGGATACAGGGAAAGAAAATGTTGATTCCATAATTTCTTTCATGTATAACTCTCTACTTTTAACTGTATCCTGGATTGCGTTGATACTTTCAAGGATCGCCTTCTTCATTGTCACAACAAATTCTTTTGGATCCAACATTTCTTTTATTGAGCTTAATTTGATCTCTGTATCCTTTGTAATTGGTGGATACCCACATGCTTTTACAAGTTCATTTAATGTTACATAGTTCCAAGCATTATTAGCAAACTTTCGAAGCATCTGCATCGTTGGTTTTGATCCATTTCCATTTAGTAACTTACTGATAGTACCTTTTGACACCCCACAATTCTCTGCGAACTGTGTAATTGTTCTTGGTTTCATTGCAATTCTTAATAGTGTTTTAAAATCTTCCATATTTTTTTCTTTTCTTATTCCTTTTTCTTCAGCTAGAACCTAAAAATTAAGTTTCAGCCTGTCATAAATACGCAGCATCGTGCTGCTTTTTCTCTGGGTGAAAATTTTAGAAGAAAATGCCCATTTTTTAATGTTTGGACAGTTTCTTCTCGTCATATATTATTGTATACCAAGCCCACAAAGAAAACAATACGCAAATGACTTGGCAACAAAAAAGAAGAAATCGCTTTAATCCTTCTTCTTCTTTAATAAGTTGTCCAGCACGACCTTAACAAACCCGACTAGGACAATAAGTCCACTTAGTTCTGCAAATATGCCGTTTGACAACGCAATGCCTAATAGCATGATGCCAAATCCAATTTCACTTTTCATTTTTCTTTTTCCTTTCTTTTACATTTTTTACATAATAATCAGAATTACTGGAATTCTGCTTTAACCGATATACTTAGCTATTACAAGAAAAGCCGATAGGCAACAAGAGATGAATGCTAAGAATAACATCAATATTCCAATCGCCATATCCTCTTCCTCGTTTGTGCTACAAAACATGGCTATAAATAGATTTGAGCATGGAAATAACAATGTTACTAACCCGATTGCTAGATTCCCCTTAATAAATATTTCATCGCTTTGTAATAGATAGCTAGCGATATATACGATGGCTGTGATCAGCGACCACATTATCCAAATAACTTTTTTCTCTTTTGCTGTGTCGTCCATTACCATTTCCCTCCTTTTACATAAACCTCTTTGTGAGGATCAATATAATTAGCGATATACCAGCCGATACGGCTGCCGTCAATTCTGTTTCGAATGTATCTTCGTGTGTTTTCTTGTGCAATAGGAATTCTAGTCCATTCTTGAATGGGATCACGGCGAAGAAAATTCCAGAAGTAAAAGCTGTGGTCATTAAGAATATTGATTGTTTATACAGTAAAGCAGCTGCAATCGCTAACGCTAAAAGCAAGATCCAGATATTTACTAATACTCTCATTTTTCTTCGCATGTTCATATATTTTTCTCCTTTTCTATACTTATATTATATGCTATAAAGAAAGTAAAGTCAAGTCTTAAATAAAGAAAAAGAGCGATTAACGCTCTTCGTTTTGAACTGCTGATTTAGCCTTGTTGACAACTTGTTCTTTCGCTGATTTAGCCATTCCATCTACGGATAGCTTCTTTTCTGCATTCTTGATCAAGTCTTTTACGTTTGCAACTTTATCAATATTCTTTGTGGCTGCCTTTGTTACGCCTTTAGCAGCGTCTAAGCCCTTTTTAGCCACTACTACCTTACCAGCCACTGGAACTGCCATAGCTGCCTTTTCTGCAGCTTTCTCTGCTGTCTTTTCTACAGCCTTACTAGCAACCTTTTCGGCTGCCTTATTAGCTACATTGTCAACAGCCTTATCAACGACTTTTCGCTCCATCGCCTTAGAAGCGGCTTTATCAACAACACCTTTGATCTTGTTGACGCCATTTTTAGCTGTTTCCTTTAGCTTGTTTGTAGCTTTTTGCTTTGCGTTATCAACTTTGCTCTTTAATTGGCTATTCTTATATTTGTTCTTTGCAATATTCTTTGTTTCAGACTTAGCCATTTTCTTTGCATTGTTTTCAAACTCTTTTGTCTGAGCTTCCTTTTTTAAGCTTTGTAGAGCCTGTTTTACAATGTCAGCTCCCACGTTTTCAATTCCCATGTTTTCCACCGTTTACCTTTCTTTTCCGATGTCCAAGTTCTTGATTGGAGCAGCTTTTACTGGGGCAGACTTCACTGCTTCAGTAGCTTTAGAGATTTCTGATGATACGTTTTTAACAAGAGGAGCTTTAACCTTTTTTGTTACGCCCTTGTTTCTTTCGTCCAGAACCTTATCAATGCTTCTTTCGCCTTTGCTCATTGACTTTCCAGACCACATATCAGCAGGATCCTTACTCTGAATTTTTGTTGTACGTAATTTACGCTGTTTTTCGTAAACCTTTCCAGCAGAACCATGTTCCATAGCTGCCTTCTTTTCAATGTTTCCATTTTTTAAAGCCTTTGATGTGAAGGAATCCTTCAACTTCAATGCTGTTTGAAGGAGCTTAATTTTGAACTTGTTTAGTGTTCTTTCTAGTTCTGATTTCTGTGGTAACATCTTCAGATTTTCCACAGTGTTTGATACTGTATTTTTGATTACTTTGCCGACTCCACCAAAGAAGTCGCCGATGCCTTTAAAGAAATTTCCTTTTTCCATATTTGTCCTCTTTCTATCGTTCGATTGATTCATCGATTATGTGTTGTGCTTGTTGTTTATCGCTCTTCAACATCTCTTTCAATTGCTTGATGTTTCGTGGTTAGATCAGGTGACGCAACTGTCCGTTGCAACACTTCTTTTGGTTCGATCTCAAAAACTCTAGTGTATCCATCACCAGTTCTTTTGTAAACTTCAACAGATCTTCCAAGAACTTCATCTCCATTTTTTGAATTGCCAATTTTTGATAGCCATTCACCGCCATATTTTACTTTTCCGTTAATTAGAACATATTCATACTCTAATTCGTTCAGTGATTCGTATAAGGAACCTCTAAATTCAAGCCCACTTTCTTCTTCTCGAACAGCAACTTTATGCAACTTCACGAAGTTTTCAACTTCTCTCTTTGCCTCTTTAAGAGACGTTCTGGTCAAGTTCCAAATGGTAGACTCGTCTTCAATCATGTCACTTTGTAAATCGAGGGTAAAGGTGTGATCATCATCTTGATACTCGATAGAAGCCCAAACATCCTTGTCTACACTTTCAATAAACTTTCCAAACTCTTCTACTTCTATGTCATTTGGTATAATTGATTAGACTGCCTGCTTGCTTATCTGTTAGTAGCTGGCGTCCCATTGCCTCATCATGTTCTTTTGTGAATTCTGCCAGTTTAGTTGTTTCATACTGGTCTTTTGTGACTTCTAGTATCATTTTTTTTCGTAATTTTCCAGGAAGCAGTTCTACCTCCTTATCGTTGACTGTTAAAACAACTCTTGGTTTGGTGTAAAATATCTCATTGGATTTGGATTCACTCCAATCTGGATGGACAATTCTTCCATAAACCGCATTTCTTTGATCTCTTTGAACTTTATTTCCTCTACTTGTTCTAATCAAGTTTTCTTTGTAATAATCTACATCTGTTAGAAGGTACCAATACTTGTCGTAGTAATCCCCTGCGTCTTCAATACTTGTGAATTTATCCACATTTTTTTCTACCCATCTATCTCTTGAACCTTTTTCTAAACTTTCTAATCTGTCAACGAAATCTATTGCCGTGTTATGCTCGTAATCGTTCGGATCGCTCGATGGATGCACCATATCGGATGTAAATGGAAGTCTTCCGTAATCAATACTCCAATGAAATGCATGTTCTGGAGGCATTATGCTTGCGATTTCAGTTTCTGGTCCTAATCCAGTTCTATAAAGTTTTGATCCTGGCACAATTTTAAGTTTAATGTGCAGGTCCTCATCCTTTTGATAGTCGTCACCATTAAACGCTTTTTCCATTAACGTTTCTCTTGGAATCGTACATTCAAACTTTCCATGTAGTCTAGTTAAAACAAGATCACTTAGTTGTTCATATTTTGCCATCAACTCAAGTTCTCTCATGTCATTTACTTTTTTTAAGTCATTTGATTCTATTTTTTCTGCTTTGTGGTCATCCATTTCTTTTAACAATATTTTTCCCATAAAATCACTTCCTTTTATCGACCTATTGGTCGATCAACTGTACGTTGTGCCTGTCTGAAGATTAAAGCGATTAGACTGTCCGCTTGTCTTGTTGTTAATGGTGCTTCAATCACCTTTGATGTTATATGACGTTTCACTGCCCCGCCCTGGTCTTTTGCAAGTTCCTTCATTTTTGCTGGCACTTTTACTGACTTAAATTCGTGTCCAGGAGTTTTCTCGTATGTGTTGATTCTGTTGAGCGTTTCTAACCCTTCTTTTGAAAGTAAGTCTACCTCTTTGCCATTGACTGTTAAAACAAGTCTTGGCTTGGCGTAAATTATATCCGTACATTCACTTCCATCTGGTTGTGTGATTTTTTCAGCAACTATATTGCTTTGGTCTTTTTGGATCTTGCCTCCTAAACTTGTTCTAATCAAATTCTCTTTGTAATAGTCAACATCCGTTAATAAGTGCCAATTTTCGCTGTAATAGGCTCTTGCATAACTAATACTCTTGAATTTATCTATATTCTTTTCCACCCATCTGTCTCTTGAACCAAGTTCTAAACTTTTCAGTCTTTTAGCGAAGAGAGTTGCCATATCATAATCATGTTGGCTAATACCATTCGTCATTCGGTATGAAATACCGTATGCTTTATATTCTCGACCTTCTTCATCTGTTACATGTTGTGCGTGGTCAATTGCTGCAATTTCTTTTTCTGGTCCTAGAGTAGTTCTGTAAATTTCATATCCTGGTACAACTTTAAGTTGAATGTGTAGGTTTTCATCTTTTCGATAGTCATCTTTGTGTGCCTCACTATATTCTTTTCCTTCTTTTGTGAATTTGTTAAACACTTTTTCCATAAATGTTTCTTTTGGAATTGTAAACTCATAATTTCCATGTAATTTAGTTAAAACAAAATCACTTAACCGATTGTAGTCTGCTTTTAACTCTAGTTCGCCCGTTTCATCATCTCTTACAATCGGGTTCTCAAAATCATAACCCAACTTTTTTTGGAAGGTTTTGATTTTTTCGATTGATTCTTTTCTTTCTATTTTATTTTCAAGCATTTCTTCTAAAGATATTTTTCCCATGGTATCACCTCCAGTTATGTTCTGTGTCTTCTTTTTTTGTCGGTACTTGATTTCAAGATGCTATTTGCTTCTTTCAACATGCTTAGTTCAAAGTTTTCATCTTTTTTATTTTTTACTTGAAAACCTAAACTTACATTTAGATCTACACGTTTGAATGTGGCATCATTGTTTGTGGTGTTGATTGTTCCTTTTCCAAAGGGCATGTATACAGTTTTTCCTGTTGCAATGTTTTCATAGACCTTCTGTTTATTCAGTTTGAAGCTAATAAAATCGTTTGCGATATATAACGCCGCCTCGAAGAATGCAAGTTGATTTTCTTCATCATCTAAAAATACAATTACTTTCCCATCTTCTTCTCTTCCCAGAATTTTTAATAAATGTTCTTCGTTGTTTATCTTGATTGGAACGATTGCTGGGACGCCATATTTGATTGTTGCGTCACCAAGCTTCGCTAGTTCCAAGATGGCTAAGCTTTCTTTGTTTTCATCATACTCTTTGATCGCATACAAGAACTCATATTCGAACTGATCCTGTATCTGCTCGATCGTTTGTATCATTTTTTTACTACTTACACAAATTTCTTTGCGATCGTCTACTTTTACTAAAAACTTGTTATCTTCTAATGTATATCTAATCACTGATTCTCTTTCATTTGCATCGACAACATCAATCTCAAATGAGATGGGGGTTCCGATTTCTCTTAAAATAATCCTAATATATCTCCAATAACAAACAAATGAATCTTTAAACTTTCCTACTTCTATTTTTTTGTTTTCAAACGGTCTATATGTCTGCATCGCATGTCCTTTCTATTGACTATTATGACACTTTTGAAAATAAAAAAAAGATGGCGTTAATCCATCTTTTCCTTTTTATACAGTAATACCATGTATCCAACAATCGCAAATAGGGCTGATAGGCATAGGAATGTGAATCCATACATCGCCGCACCAGTGTCTGCTGGCTTATTACTTGCTGGCTTGTTAGCCGTGTTGTACTTCTTTGCAAAATCTAATTCATGATTTGCCTCATATTTAACATAGATTGTCATATCATCGTTTACAACTTCTTCGAATGTGACTGGATCTGTCATTGCGGCATCCTTGTAGAAGCCAATGAAATCATATCCATTCACCTTGATACCGCTAAACTTTGGCAGAACCTCTCCGAATGTAACATCGAACTCGTTGTATCTTGGTCCATCTGCGATATTCGCAATAAATGAGATGTGTCCAGATGTTTTGTTCATTTCGACATGTATGTCTAATGACTCTTCCTTCTTTGTGATGCCGTATTCTACTGTTCCAACGACGTGCATTCCATCTGGGGCAGTCAAATCTTGGGTAGTGATCTTATCACCGATTTTTCTCTTCAGCTCTTCCTGCTTAACAATGTTTCCATCCTTGTCTTTATAAACGACTTTAACAATAGCATCGTTAGACTCATTTTCTTCTACAGTTCTTTCGATCTTATCGTCTTTTCCTGTAACAGTGTATCCATCAAACTTGTCGATAAAATGCATTCCATCTGGAGTAGATGGTAGTTCTGATTCGTTGATATTGCTGCCAATCTTCTTCTTTAACTCTTCACTCTTAATTTCTTTACCATTCTTGTCCTTGTAAACAACCTTAACTGTTACTTCGTTATAATCGACTAATCTTTCAATCTTGTTGCCTTCTTCAGTAACGGTATAATCTGTTGGATCACCAGTGAAGTGTGTTCCCTCTGGAGCTGTTAGGTCGTTATCTGTTACCTTTTCACCGATCTTCTTTGCAATATCTTCTTCTTTTACAACTTTTCCATTTGAATCCTTGTATGTAATATGTACAACTACTTGTGTTGCTGTATCATCATCTATAAATCTTGTGATTTGGTCATTCTTTCCTGTTACAGTGTAACCTGTAAATTCATCGATGAAGTGCATATTGCTTGGTAAGGCAGGGAGATCTTCAGCTGTTACAACATCCTTGACCTTCTTGCTGATAACTTCCGTCTTTACAACATTTTCGCCTTTTTTATAGATAACACCAATTTCTACTGTATTGTATTCAATCAGTGCTACAAACTTGTTGTCATCTTCATTTTCAGATACTGTATGGTTTACTTCTTCTGCTAAATGGGTTCCTTCTGGAGCATGTAAGTCATCATTTGTGATCTTAGAACCGATTGGCTTTACAATCTCCTCTGTTCCAGCGGTAATGCCATTTGCATCGTTATAAGTGATGAATGACTTCGCAGTATTCATTGCTAGTGTACGTTCAATCTTGTTGACGCCATCAACCACCTTGTAGCTTACGAATTCATCTGTAAAATGCATATTTGGTAAAGCTGGAGGTAGGTCTGATTCTTTGATGATTTGATTTGTCTCGAATTCGAAGTCCTGGGCAAATGCCTGGCTTCCATCTTCTAGCTTGTATACAACGGAAACCATTACCTTTCTTTCTGCTGGAGCAACAGAACCCTGTCGTTTTACAATGCGAACAATCTCGTTATTACCATCAGTGATTGTGTATGGGGAGAACGTGTCCTTAAATTCTAAGTTATTCTGTAGCTTTGGCAGATCAGACTCCTTAATAACACTATTTGGTAACTCCCATTGCGTCTTTTCTAATACAGTTTCGCCATCTTCATACTTGTAGAGAATGTGTAACTGCTTTTTGTCATCAAGTGTTAGCTCAATGTCTTCTCCACGAGTTCGTCCTGCTGGAAATTGCTTTTCTAAGATATAGTAGTTTTTATTTTTATCAAAGTTTACTCTGTTTAATACTCCAGCTTTTGAGTATGTAGTAATATCTGCAGATAAGGTATCTTCTGTTGCAAGGCGATAGTCATTTTCCATTGGTCCATTATATACCTTTAACGCCTTGTTTTCTTCGATTTTCTCTTTTGACATTGCAGATGAGAATTCTGAACCGTTTATAAATTCATCTGTAAAATCACGATGGTCTTTCCAACGGTATGTAATCTTAGCAAATGATGGAGCTGGCTTAATTGGTCTTAGTAGTCCTCTATCGTTATGATCTTCGTCTCCGAAATACCCGAATCTAATTTGAGGGATGTTCCAACCAGTTCTGATTGGGAATGTTGTATGGACACCTTTTTTGTCGAATTGCAATAGTTCGAAAGATGGATCGGACGCTTTTAGATTATCGTTCCAAACTTTTAACTCTGGGTTTGCTTCGTAAATAGCGGATCTAATTTGTTCCTTATCGTAATTTGTTACATCTTCTAGTCTGAACGTTTCACCGCTATTCTCCAGCGAATACAATCTAATATTACGATTAACCTTGATAACCTCATAAGAGATCACATTTCTTGCCTTGTTTCCTGCAGTGGTTTTAACAACATCTTCTCCGTATTTCAAGAAGTAGTCGTTGTACTTTTCTTGTGCTGGTACGATTGATGCACGATATGCAAAAGTGTTTCCATCCTCGTTTTCTTCAATTTGAACCTCTGGAGTTGTAAATTCGTAAGTTTTGTTTCCCACAGTTTGGTTTAACTCTGCACTATCACTAATGTAGGTTTTGGTAATTGTCTTGGATTGGTTGCCAAGCGAATACTCAAACTTAAATCCAATATGTCCATCTGCAAAATACTTTGCAAACTCACTATTCTCATCTGAGCCCTCATTTTTTTCTTTGAAAGAAAATACTGTTTGGTGAGAAGTTGTTTCTTCTTCAGCATGTACATTTGTGATACTTGGGATGATACTTGATGTGGACATTAGACCAGCTAGAATTACAGTCGTCAGTCTGTTTCTTAAATTTTTCTTTTTTGTGAACATTGTTTTTGCTCCTTTCGCTAATCCCATATATTATGCTATTTTACTTGCGTTTTGTAGCGGTTCGAAATAAAAAAAGACAAGAAAATTCTTGTCTTCTACAAAATGCCTAGCAATTCTTTAATTGCCTTTTCACCAAACTTCGTTATTGTTTCATCAGATACATACACTTTTTGTGTATTATCTCTGATTTTGCCAACAACAATACCATGCGTGATTCTTTCTTTTGTATGGAACTCTTCAGCGAGTTTCTTTGCGTCTTCTGCACTTACTTTGTATATGTCGTATGCAACTTCTTTCGAGTTTAATAACTCGGCGGCAAATTGAAGCGGGTTTTTGATGGATCTAGCCTCTTCTAGCGTCAATTTCTGTCTTTTCATTTTCTTGTGAATATTGTTGATAAACGGTTCATCCTTTGTTATATAGATGTCCACCATTTCTTCATTTGTCTTTTTGATCCAGAACATACAGTTACGCTCCTTTTGCTACTTCCGATAGAATCGCCTTCCAAAGAGCGTCATTTCCAGAAAGATTAAATGCCTGGGCATAGTCATTATACATCTGGGATCCAACTGTTATGCCAGTCTTTTCAGCTAATGCACGAAGGACCATCTCCTCATCTGCGTGCTTGAATACATATTCGTACATTTGGTCATTATACTCTTCTTCTGTTAGTTGAGCCTTATACTTGTCTAATGGACCATACTTTGACTCCAGCTCTGCTTCAAAAGCTTTCTTTAAATCTTCAATTACTCCTTGTGGATAACATTCGATATTGGACTCTTTTATAATCGCCTGTTTTAGAGCTGTTTCGTTATGTGCGATTGCAGCATCCTTGTCCTGGTCTTTCAACATTTCCTTTGCCTTAGCAATGTCTTCGGCAGATGGTTCTTTTGTCTTTGCAATCTGCACTACTTTGACATGATAATTGACTTTTAACCCTCTTACATCTTTATTCCAGTAATCTTCTGGATATGTGATTGAGAAATCCTTCTCTTCATTCTGGTGCATGCCAACAATCTTTTCTTCTGCTTCTTTAGGCAGCTTCGCACCACCGCCAAGAGAGACGTTCTCTCCATTCTTTTTAAATGAAACATTTGGTAAGTCTTCGCCATTGAATTTTGCACTTACCTCGCACCACACCTGATCTCCTAATTCAGCCTTGAATGAATCATCATAAACTGGTGTAGCGTTGATTGCATCGTTTAACTTCACATATACAATCGCCTCTTCATCGGTTGGCTCCTTAACTTTTCTTTTATCATATTGGATCGTCTTTAAGTTTGGTAGTGTAACCATATTAGACTTAAAATCGCCTTCAACAATTGGCTTGCCGTTTGGTGCAAAGGAGTCTCCTTCTTGGTATTTCTTCTCCTCTGTTGTTGTTTGATCTTCTATTACGTTTAGATTTCCTTCTTCATTATTGTTCTTATTTTTACAGCCAGCAAACAACATTGTTGTGCCGATCAATACGAGCTTTCCATATTTTAGTATTTTCTTCATAACTTTCATTCCTTCCTTTTGCTCAATAATATTATGTGATTTTCTGTTCTTTTCTTTTACAAATTTGTGAAAAATATACGAAAAATAGGGCTTTTGCCCCCACCTTATCGTTTATTGTGTTTGTTGTTTTGTCACTTCTTACGAAAAAAAGAGGATTTACCCTCTTTTTCTTTTACTGTTGTTTAGATTTTTTCACTAACAAATATCCAGCTGCTAGCAGTGAAGCAATCGTCGTTACAAAGGATAACAATAAATTGCCTTTTACTCCAGTTTCGATTCCGACATGCTTTGTATCCGTCTTTTTTTCTACGTTCTTTGCGAAAACATAGAGAACATTACCGTTGTCATCTACTTCTTTATGATCGAAGTGATAGCCATCGAACTCGCCTTGTGGTCCAATCTGTTCTGCGATCGTGTATGGCTGTAGCACATTACCGTCGGTATCTTCCCAGCGAGTGGAATAATATTTGACAATGGAATAGACGAAATTTACTTCATTTGCGGATTCGACTTTTTCCTTGAATCTGTATCCAAAGATTTCTTTTGGCTCTGGGTTTGCCTCCGTTGAACGGACAGAATCGAAAATATGATTTCCACTTTCGTCTACGTAATTGATAATAAACCCAGTTGCCTCATTATCTGTTTGATGTGGAGCTGGAGTTTCTCCTGCAGGCTGAGATGGATTTGCAGGTGTTACTGGAGCTTCAGGCTCTGGTGTAGGATTTGGTGCGACGGGAGCTTCTGGCTCCGTTGGAGTAGTAGGAACTGCTGGTGTAGGGTCAGCTGGCGTTTCTGGAACCACAGGATCAGCTGGTTGCTCAGGAGCTGCAATAGTGCCTTCTCCTTCTTCGATTTCCCCTGCTGTAAACTGTCCTGCGGTAGCCACTCCTTCATCTGCGAAGACCAAAGTTGGCTTTTGTGCCATTGTGGCGGTCATTGTGAAGATCAATGATGTAGTTGCGATTATTTTGAGTTTTTTGTTGTTTTTCATTTTTTCTTCCTTCCTGTTTTTATGCTCAATTATATTATACAAGTTTTTACGTAAAACACGGCAAAAAAGAAAGAGAAAAAATAAAAAAATAGGCTAAGAAAGCCTATCTTATCGCTCATCATAATCGTCTTGCTCATGGATCCGCTTGTACTCGTCATTATTTTCTTGTCTGATTTCTTCCTGCTCAAGCGTGTTATTATTGTTAATTTCGATCTGCAAGAAGTCGTTCTCGTCGTTTCTTTCTTCTTCATCCACGAAGTCTTTGTGGTCTGACGCATCTTCAATATCCCACTTGTCATCTATCTTCTTTTCTTCACGCTGATATTGTCTTGTGATGTTAGTGTTTGTCAAAACTGCATGCTGTGCCAACGTTTTGTTTTTTTGTATTTCAATGTCAGCCAATTCTTGTAGATTTATTTTATTTGTCATTTTAGTATAACCTCCGTTCTTTTATATTTTGCCGTTTCTAAAGAAAAGAAAAAGGCAGTGATTCCTGCCTTTCGTATAGTTTAGACTTATGCAGTTTCCCATGTTGAGAAATAATCGGCTCTAAACTTGTTCAGCGTTGTTCCCTTCAGATCGTTTTCATCATAAATCTTCTTTTTTAGGAATTTATATGACAGTGCATTCATTACATTTACGCCAACGAAAAACGCCTTCTTATTGTAATTTTCGACTTTTGTAATTTCTTCGATGATCATATCATTTGCGATTGTCATTTCTAGCATCTCTTGTTCGGATCCGTACAAGAAAATACGTTCTAGTAATTCTCTTTCTATTCCTCTTTTCATTTCTTTACTTTCCTTTCTGTATTTTTATTTTATCGAAAGAACGAAATAGTGTCTGTAGCATCAATATAAGTCTTAGCTTGATTCACAATCTCCATTGCTACAGAAACGATAATAATAAGAGAAGTGCCAAGGAAGGATACGTTTACGTCAAATACGCCCTCTAATGCGTAAGAAGCTAAGCTTAATAGGATTAGTCCTACTGCACCAATAAATACGATGTACTTCAGAATATTTCTTAAATACTTTTCTGTAGGGCTTCCAGCTCGAATACCTGGAATTGTGGCTCCAGATTTCTTCAAGTTATTTGATACCTCTGTCGCATTGAAAGTAATCTCTGTGTAGAAGTACGCAAAAGCAATCATTAGGATGATGAAAGGAATAACACCTAATGTATACTTCATATTCTGGATATCGAACCAATTATTTGGCGTCAATACATGAACGATACGAGATAATGTTGTTGGTGCCTTTTCTCCTAGTAAAGCAGATACAAATGAGAAGCCAGAGAAGATTGTTGTGACGAAAATTACTGGCATTACTCCACCTGTATTCACCTTTAGCGGAATGTTTGATGATTCGCCTCCTACAAATCGTCTGCCCTGCATCTTCTGTGAGTATTGGACAGGGATCTGACGCTCTGCATCATTAAGTACAATCGTGTAAACTGTAAATAATAATACAACTAATAACACCAACAAGATTGATACAATGGCAAGTGCTAGTGGCTTACCTGCTGCAAATTTACCATATAACACCATAAAATCTCTTGGTAAACGAGAAACAATGTTCAATAATAGTACAACAGAAATTCCGTTACCGATTCCATTTTGTGTAATCTTATTGCCTAGATAAATTAAGATGTTTGATCCTGTTGCTAATGACACGGCTGCAATTGCAATGTTAATGCCAGTGGCTGGAATAATTCCTTGACGGCTAAATCCAATTGACATAATGATAGCTTCAATAATTGCCAAGAACACAGCGACAAACTGCGTGTACTTTTCTAATTTCTTTCTACCAGTTTCTCCATCTTTTGCTAATTGCTCTAAGCGTGGAATCGCAATAGTAACAAGCTGAATAATAATTGACGCTGAAATGTACGGTGCAATGCTTAATGCGAACACCGACATTGTAGATAATCCACCACCTGTTAAAGTATTAAACAGTGATAATGGTGAGTCGTCAGCAAACATCTTCTTTAAGATTTCTGCATTTGCTCCTGGCACTGAAATTTGAGTGATGACACGAATAAATACTACCATCATCAATGTATATAAAATTCTGTTTCTGAGTTCTTTATTTTTAATTAAACTTTTCATAATTTTTCTCCTTTTTATTTTTCTGCCTTCTCTGTAATCAAATCTGCAATGTTATAAAACTTATTCGGTTCTACCTCCGTACCAAGGTATTCAATTTCCTTTTGATAAGCTTCGCCGCAGAAATCTTTTTTGAATAGTTTGTGATTTCCTGATTCATCCCATAACCGAATCGCACCATTCTCTGATACATATTCGACTGCCACCATGTTGTATTCCAAAAGCATTTCTGCAAAGAATCTTTTTAGTTTGCAAGGGACATCAACGATATGGTCTGGAAGTACTCTTTCTTCTGTTGCTTTCTTTGCGATTTTTTCTTTTGTTTCAGCGATGAAAGCTCTTCGTCCTGGAATGCTTCTGATAGAGAATCCAATGAGCAAAAACAATCCGAGTGAGATAGGTGGGATGGGGAAAATAAATTGAATAAAAAATGCTCTAAATTCTTTTGTGGTTGTTCCTGCCCACTCTAGGAAAGCATCTTCGTTTATAGCTGCTGAACATCCTATTGTTACGATTACCGAAAGAATAAACACTAAAATTAACAAAAGAGCTATTATATATAAAGCATCTGGGACGCTATTTATATTTGCGAATAACGCTCCTTTTTGACCGTATGTATACTTTCCGATGATTCTCTTCTGCTTTTTCAAAGGCATGATCTTATCATCGATACATTGTTGTGCAAATGCCATTTTACCCACTGTTTTCAGATGTTCGGCTCTCGCTTGCTTATACTCTTCTACTTTTCTTTTCGCCTCTTTTTCTTCCTCAATATCAATATGTTTTGCAACATCGAATGGAAGCCTTGCCGACGTTGCTTCTTCTAAACTTAGTTTTTGTCCTGCCATATTTTGCCCTCTCTTTTACTCTCTTATTATACCATAACAGTATTACATTTTCAATTCTTTTAAGAAAGTATATGCCAAAAGAAAAGAAGAGTTATTCACCCTTCTTTTTTGTTTGCTTATTTTCTCTTCTTGAATACGAACAAGCTTGTCGCAAGTGCAGCGATAGCTGTAAGTGCATATCCGAACACGTTGGTTCTCGCACCTGTTTCGATAACATTGTTCTTTCCAGATGTTTCCTTCTTTGTTTCACTCTTTGTTTCTGCAGGATTTACCTGGTTTTTCTTATCTTCTGGCTTATTTGTATCTTCAGAAGGCTTAACATCTTCCGCAGTTAATCTTTCGTATTTCGCATACAATGTTAGATCTTCAGATAAAACGTACTCTGGATTAGCTGGTGTCTTCATTTCTGGATCAGAATAGATTCCAACTAACTTGAAACCATCAATGCTTAATAAGTAACCTTGCTCATCTACTTGAAAACCATTGTTTACGGCAATTTTTCTATTCTTCAGGAATGTCCATTCCCAGTCCTTGTAGCCTTCTACATTTGGCTTAATTGTAAACTTCTTGCCCTCAATCTTGTCATCAGAAGGTTTTGTTGGGTCTGTTGGATTTACAGGTTTTTCAGGCTCTGGCTTAGTAGGATCAACAGGTTTAACTGGATCTACAGGCTTAACAGGATCAGCTGGGTTTACTGGCTTCTCTGGTTCAGGTGTAGGTTTTGGATCCGCTGGTGTTACTGGTTTAGTTGGATCTACAGGGTTTACAGGCTTCTCTGGCTCTGGAGTAGGAGTAGGCTTTGGATCAGCTGGATTTACAGGTTTAACTGGTTCCACTGGCTTAGGCTCTACTGGCTTTTCTCCTGGCTTAGAAGGTTCTACTGGCTGAACTGGTTTTTCAGGTTCAGGTGTAGGTGTTGGTTTTGGCTCTGGTTTAGCAGGATCTACAGGTTTAACTGGATCTGTTGGATTTACAGGCTTCTCTGGCTCTGGTGTAGGGGTTGGCTTAGGCTCTGGAGTAGGTGTAGGCTTAACAGGTTCTGAAGGATTTGTCTCTTCAATCTTTTCAAATTTTGCATACACGATTGTATTCGCCTTAATTGGCTTACTCCAGTCGTATTCCTTTGTCATTTCTTCATTTTCGAAATAGCCAATAAACTTGTATCCCTTTGGAGCTGAAGTGTCAGTTGGCTTCTTAACTGTAGCCCCACTGTTTACTTCTAACTTATCAAATTCAACATTTTCAATGTTTGCCTTGATTTCGAAACTGTATTTTGCGACTTCTTGCTTTGTGAATTTTGCATATACAGTTGTATTTTCTGTAATTGGTTTGTCCCATCCTGTATATGGTTGTGTCATTGCTTCATCCTTGAAGAAACCATCGAATGTAAAGCCTTCTGGTGCGTTTACTGTTGGTTCCTTAACGGATGTGCCACTAGCAACCTTTGCTGTAGAGAACTTCGCTTCTTCGACATTTGACTTGATGATAAAGTCATATTGAACCTTATCTTCTCCAGTTGATGGAATTTCTGTTTTTGAATACTTAGCATATACTACAGTATCCTTTTGGAGTGGTTTGCTCCAGTCGTATGGCTGAGTCATCTCACGATCAGCGAAGAAACCGTCAAATGTGTATCCTGCTGGCGTCTTGATTTCTGGCTGTCTGATCACTGTTCCGTATGCTACAGTTTTTTGTGGTTCCGTTCTTACGGCGTCAATGTTAGCTGAAATGTAGAATGTTACATCGTTCTTTACGTAATTTACATATACAGTTGTATTTTCTGTGATTGGAGCATTCCAATCAAACGGTTGAGTCATTGCCTCATCCTTGTAATAGTTCTCTACATTATAAGGACCATCTGTAATATGAGGTTGCTTTAATGTTGAACCATTCTTAACAATAATAGTATCTTCATTTGAATTTTTGCCAGAGTCGAGTTTTCTGACTTTTCCTTCTCTTGCTTCTACAAAAGTTACAGAACTTGTATTTGCACGAGAAGCACTTGTGTCAAACTTCTTTAAATACACTGTTCTATTCTCGTATAATGATGCACCCCAGTCTAAATATGGTGTTGTCATTTCTCTATCTTCGAAATAACCGCCTGCACCATCATAGGATGCCTTGACGCTCTGTCCTGGATCAATGTAATTTCTTTGACTTCTTGTTCTCTCTGGAATTTCGTTTCCATTAGCATCAACTGTGATATTGACAGTCTCAATGTAAACCTTCTTTGATGGAAAGACATTGTATCTAGCATAGAATGTCATATCCCTTGTTACTGGTTGATCTAGCTCATGCTTGTATGCTGGTGTCTTCATTTCTGGATCTTTGTACAACCCCACATACTCATACATGCCATCTTCTAGTGAGATCTTTGCTTCTGGTAGCTTTAACTTGCCGTTTTCTTCAATCTCTACAGTGTCATACTTAACCTTATCGGTATTTGAAATAACCTTTACAGTATACTTCTTTACCTTTGGCTTTTCTGGTGTTGTAGGACTTGTTGGAGTCGCTGGTGTTGTTGGTGTTGCTGTTGCAGTATTTCCTCCTGTCGTCTCTTCAGCCATTACGACTGTTTGAGTAATAGGGGAAGCTACAGTTAATGCACTCGTTCCTAATAGGACTGTGCGGAAAATCTTCTTCTTTGCGTTTTTCAAAATTAATTTCTCCTTTTTTCCGCTTTTGCGTTCATTACTTATTATGCTATTTTTTTATAAGATTAGAGAAAGAGAACTGGGTTTATTCTAGTTCTTTTTCTTATTCAATCGTAACTAGAAAATACAAAACTTTATTTCTAGGTCAATTTTAGAGTTTTTCAACCCAAGGTCTTACGGTTAACCTATTCCACTTCAACTCACTTTATTTCAACTTATGCAGCTACACAATAAAGATTGTCGCTAAAGCTTCTGGATGAAACAATATCCTAAAGGGAAATGTTCAACTGTCTTGCGTTGATACATCTATATAGGACTGATTGCATTAAAGACTTTTAACGGTGTCTTTGTAACCTTGTCCACGTCTTGCGATAACATATGAAGCTCCGACGTGAACATTGAGCTTCATAGTTGGACAATAGAGTTTCTTTGCTAACCAAGATGTCCAGGCTGGGTTAACTTTTGTTAGTGTTACTTTGCTTCGATAGGTAATGGATTCCATTGTTTCAACAAACTTACGATAAGCTAAAGAGTGAAGCATATCATTATATTGTTTACCTTGTTTTGTTTCAGTTTTAGATTTTGTTGCTTTAAAATCAAGACCTTCGATACAAATGTTTTTGCCTGTCTGACATGCTAATGCTGTTACATGATTCGCAATTTCTTGTAGATCTGTTTTTGTTTTATTTCCTGATTTAAAACGATAGGGTAAAAATTGTGTTTGTACCAAGTGACCATATCGGTTTGTTTCTGATAAGGTAACAAAGCCTTTATTAAAGTCTAATCCGATCGTTCCATAGTCGGAACAGGTGATAAAACTGTTTTCATCTACTTGAATTTCAAAAGTACAACAAAGATAATATCTGTTATTTCTTTTAATAATTTTATAGGATAGTGGACTATTTTTATTCTTTAGAACAGAAATAATTTTATTTTTATAGTTGTTAAAATATGCTTTACCATAAATCCACTTATCCACAGCCTTACTATTTTCACATGTTTCAAAATCAGTTCGTAATTTAATTGAAAATTGGTTATCAGTTCGGTTATATCTGATTTGCAGGTTATTATTGCAGCAAGTTTCCTCTTTCGCACCAACAAATGTCATTTGGCTATCTCGTTGTTCAACAAACTTATCATAATTCTGTTTAAGCAACTTCTTTGTACCAAAGCAAAGTTTTAGTCTGCCTGAGTCTAATTGATAGTTCAGATTGTTTAGTTTTTGCTTTAACCTGTTTAGTTTGTTCTTTTTAGCAACGATCTTTAACCTCAGATTTCGCTGTTCTATTGGCGAAACAGGTGTTCCAGCTTGGAGTAGATTTGAGTTATTGTTTCTTCTCTTAACTAGCTTTGAAATTACCCGTTCTTCGAGATAGTTGATTTTCCGTTTTAGTTGATTCACTTCGTATCGCTTCGACTCTTTGAGTGAATTAAAACATCCTTGAGCATCTAATATGATAGCATTGGCTGTTCGATAGACGATATCATATTTATGTCGAAGATAGGCGTTATATTCCGCTCTGTTAAATTCATTGCGTTTGACCGCATAGAAAGTTTCACGTACTGCTTTAGCATAAGTGTGGCGAGAAGATTCTATATACGCAATTATATCTTGGTTATTCTTTTCGTGTAGTTGTGTTACTACTGTAAATTTACGCTTTTGCATTACGACTCCTTTCTGTTTAACGGTATTATCTAATGAAATCAGCAATTGTGATTTCTTCTTTTTTTATTTACTACTTTCTTTTTTTAACACAAACAAACTTGTCACTAATGCAATAGCGGCTACAAATGCATATCCAAAAATATTCGTTCTAGCACCAGTTTCGATGATATCCTTTTTGCTGCTCTTCGTTTCTTCTGTTGCATTTCCATTACTATTTTGAGATGTATTCTCGTTACTATTTTGTGTTTCTGTAGTTTGTTTTGATGCAGAATCTGTTGGTGTAGCTGACTCTTCAGGCTTAACAGGTGCTTCAGGTGTAGGTTCCGCTGGAGTATTTGGCTGCTCTGGTGTTGGCTCAGCAGGCACTACAGGCTGGTCTTCTACTGGTGTTTCTGGCGTAGGATCCGCTGGTGTTACAGGGGCTTCTGGTTCAGGTGTAGGTACAGCTGGCGTTTCCTCTACTGGAGTAGTAGGTGTTCCTGGCTGTTCTGGACTAGGAGTTTCTGGTTGAACTGGTGTTTCAGGTGTTGGTGTTGGATCCACTGGTGTTGGATCAGCTGGAGTTTCAGGTGTTGGGTTTGTTGGGTTAGCAGGTGTTGGATCTTCATCATTACCGCCATTTACATTACCAGAATCGCCTGGATTTGCTGGATTTACAGGAGTTTCAGGCTCTGGTGTAGGTGTTGGATCTGCTGGAGTTTCTGGTTGAGTAGGAGTTTCTGGTTGAACTGGTGTTTCCTCAACTGGGTTAGCAGGTGTTGCTGGTTGCTCTGGTTCTGGTGTTGGAGTAGGAACAACAACCTTCTTGTATACATGAACTGTATCACCATTTTCTGCTGTACGAGTTTCTACGAATTCGTAGCCTTCAAATGTTTCCTTATCATGTACACCATATTCCTTAGTCTTTAATTCTGTACCATCTTCTGTAACATATTGAGTATAGTCAATACCTACATGTAGCACTCTTGTCTTAGTGTCAACTGAACCACCTTCAACAAATGTAGCCATTCCCCAATCACGAACAAAGAACGCATCCTTTTGAATTGACGAAGTGC